>Ga0256833_1000620_pt1 | contig 27230 bp, 23 predicted proteins | sample 356284metaG_FD_190535 | JGI IMG/M metagenome (GOLD analysis project Ga0256833, IMG submission 190535) | Hydrothermal vent microbial communities from Mid Atlantic Ridge, Atlantic Ocean - 356-284 | ecosystem: Environmental > Aquatic > Marine > Hydrothermal vents | place: Atlantic Ocean: Mid... | reverse complement strand
ATTTTTTAGCCGAACGCTTAGGGTCACTTGCCGCTATGGAGCGCAGCGGAATGGCGGTCAAGTGCACCCGATTGTTGTGCATCTTTTAATTTTTATAATGCTATACCACCGAATTGACGCGCCATATAAGTAGCATAACTATCTGTCATTCCGGAGATATAATCTGCAACCCTCATATATGAATTATAAAGATTATCTCCTTCCTGTGGAGCATTTATTCCCATCATGCTTAAAGCTCTATTTGTTCTATATGATAGTTCTTTCTTGCCAGACACCCTTTCTTTTACTGCTTGACAAAAAACACTCAATAGCGTTCCAATTGCTGTATAAGAACCTATTTCCAACTCTATTTTTCGTGGATGGTTAAATATTTTTTCACGTGCAGTTTGCTTTGCTAAATCTAGCGGCTCTTTAATGGAATCATCACATAAACTTATTAACTCACCATCTAAGCTACCTTCCATTATATCCTTATAATGTTCTATAAATACATCTACAACTGCCTCGATAGCTTTACCAATAGCCTTACCTCTTAAAAATGAAATCTTACGCCGAGATGAACGATTCGAGGTCATCACCTTATCAAAGCATGGATCATCTTTGCAAAGTGGGATCAACAAATTTGATACTTCATCAAATGTTAGTATTCTCATTTCGTGAGCATCTTCAAGGTCAAGGACTCTATAACAAATATCATCTGCTGCTTCGACCAAAAATGCCAAAGGATGCCTGCACCATTTAAATTTATCTTTTTTTATTAACCCTAGTGTAAATGCGACTTCTTTTAAAACATCTCTTTCACCCCAAAAAGCTGAGAACTTTTTTTCATGCTTGCTTTCTCTAGATGTCCATGGATATTTTAAAAAAGCACCTAATGTTGCATAGGTAAGACGCATCCCTCCTTCATACCAGTTATATTCTAATTTGGTGATAACCCTAAACCCTTGAGCATTGCCTTCAAAATGAATCAGATCATCTCTATCGTTTACGTCGAGATCAGATAAAAAATCATTTACATGTTCAGGTTGACTAAACCAACTTTTAATTGCTTCCTCTCCAGCATGACCAAAAGGAGGATTACCTATATCATGCGCTAAACATGCAGCCTGAACGATTTGACCTATTTCATATGGGGAGATCTCTTCTGGAAGCTTTTTTTTAATTGTTTCCCCAACTTTTATACCAAGAGTTCTACCAACACTGGCGACCTCCAAGCTATGAGTTAATCTAGTATGAATGTGATCATTTTCTGCCAATGGATGAACTTGTGTTTTCTTTCCTAATCTTCTAAAAGAAGACGAAAAAATGATCCTATCACAATCTTTATGAAAGTGGCTCCTTCCAAATTCTGGTTCTTCCGTTTCATTATTTTCTCCCAGCCTTTTCGGGGAAAGTAATTTGTTCCAATCCATCATGGCGGTAACTCCTATAATTTATCAAGCACAACGACCAGGGTCACTTGCCGACATGGAGCAAGGCCGAAGGCCGCAGCGGAATGGCGGTCAAGTGCACCCGCATGTTGGGCAATAAATTTATTTAACTTTCACATTTTTGAATGGTATCACCTTCGATTTAAGGCCCTTGGCTCTAGAATGGTTAGGATATGTATTCCAATCAGGCTCATATTCCTCAGCTTGATTACCCCATACAAACCAGCCCTTCCGCGGTCCTCTAGCAAAAAGTTCAATAAAAGGCCCCCAACTGCATGATTCTATTATTTTGTACTGTTCATCAGGTTTACGACTATGCTCTCTTTTTCGGGCTACAATTATATTTTCCTGTGAACGGCCTGGTTGCAGTGTACGAGCTTTTTTCCCTCTCACACCAAACAAAATCATTTCAGTAACATTTCTAAAATAAAAACCAACACCCCTTCTATCAGGACCACCATCCTTACGTACTTTGTACCAGATAATATTTGTTTTATATGTAAACCCCCAGTGCTCCATAACCTGTAAGCCTTCAGCCAACAATGCATTTGGAACCCAAAGATATAAATGAGCAGTATCATTAACTATGGCCTCAACTGGAAGTTCTTTTATTTCTTGTAAAGATAAAGTGGAATAGCGTTTTAGACGCTTATGCTCTGGAGCCATTTTCCCGGTGCGATTCTTAAATTGCCAAGGTGGATCAGCAAGTACAGTGGAAAATTTTTGATCACCAACCGCCTTAAGAAGATCGTCCGACACACTCATTTAAGCCCCTCCTAAAAAATTACTATGTCTTTTGGGATTCCAATAAGAAGTAAAGGGCACGGATTCCCTACACCTCTATGAACTCTATCTTCAAGTTTTCTCCAATGGGTTGTTGCTTCTCCAAATTTATCAGAAACGAAAGCATGTGCCCATCCTTCTTCAAAAGAACCCTTTCTTTTGGCAGCGCGTTTAATAATTTTTTTCTGACGTTCTGTTGGGTTATAATATTTGATTAGCGCTTCAAGTGAATTAATTCTTCGTTTTCTAGCGAATTGAGCCACAATTTCTCTTAATCCTTCTTGTAGAGATGCTCCTCTAGTTATTATGCCACCAATGGATATAACACCATCAGCGTGAAGACGCTTAAAATTTTCTAAATCTCTATCAAAAAAAGGGTCTTTATTATTCCATTCGATTTCAAGAGCAAAAACACCTTTTGGAAACCTTTTCACATGATCTATTTCATGGGATATTGATTCTCGCTCTTCTCCATCAACTATTTTTTTTATTTCAAAATTATGCTTTATCCATCCAAAATCATTTGAAAGACGTTTTCGCAATCGCTGAGTTAGCTCACCTTCACCGCCACCACCTCGAATTAATTCCTCTACAGGGATTTTGGCCTCTAGCAAAACATACTCAAGTTCTTCAATTGCTTCAGGCATATCGTGCTTAAGAATAGCTTCAGCATGATGCAGTGCAAGAATCTGGAATCCTATCTTTTTCAATTTTTCAAACACCGCTATTTATCTCCATTTCAATGCCCAACATTCCCAATATCTTCCCCGATTTCCATATATTCCCAATATAGATGACCAAAATTTCCCTGTATTGAGATATTAAAGAGAATAACCTGGAAAATCAGGGCTCATATTAAAATTTCCCTTTAGATTGTCCACATATTCGGATACTATGTCAAATAGTATGGAGAATCAAGTGCATTTTAGGCCAAATCCAGAATTAGGGTTAATAAACCAGGCATGAGCAGTCATGCTGCACTATCGTTCATCATGGCTGTCTGACTGAGCAGACCTACTATAAATGGATATATGGTACGTTGCTTCAGATGGGCACAACCCATCACGCCCTTGGGCCTGCTTCATCAAAAGGAGCGCAGGTGTCTAACAAACTGAGTCAAGAAAAAAGCCCTTATTTACTTCAGCACGCAGAAAATCCTGTAAACTGGTGGCCATGGTGCCATGAGGCCTTTGATGAGGCAAGGAGGAAACAAAGGCCTGTCTTTGTTTCCATAGGTTATGCGGCCTGTCACTGGTGTCATGTAATGGCACACGAATCCTTTGAAGATAGGGAAACGGCAGATTTTTTGAATGAAAACTTCGTTTCCATAAAGGTTGACAGGGAAGAGCAGCCAGATGTGGATCTTTTTGCCATGGAGGTATGCCACAAACTTACTGGAAGTGGTGGCTGGCCCCTATCCATATTCATGACCTGGGACAAAAGGCCATTTTTTGCAGGTACCTATTTCCCCAAATACACCGTTGGGAATATGCCGAGCTTCATGGCAGTGCTTCAGGAAATAGCAAGAATCTGGGAAGGAAGGAGGAATCGACTCCTCGATGCGGCAGACCAGATCATAAATGATATAAAAAGGGGGCTTACTCCCTTAAAAAATCCTCCAACACTTGATTTGGATCGAATTTCTTCTTCCGTATTTGAACATCTTGGCCTTGCCTTTGACTCTACAAATGGCGGATTTGGAGGGGCTCCAAAGTTTCCTATAACCGGTTTCATAGATTTCCTGTTGGCCCTTTATCAAAAAAACAAGGAGCAAAAGGCCCTTGATATGGCATCTTTCACCCTTGAAAAGATGCGGTTTGGCGGCATCTGGGACCATGTTGGAGGCGGCTTTCACAGATACAGTGTTGATGAAAGGTGGTTGGTCCCCCATTTTGAAAAGATGCTGTATGACCAGGCACTTCTCATTATGAGCTACATGAAGGGGTTTGAAGCAACTGGCAACGGCCTTTTTCTTGAAACAGCCCGGGAGACAGCAGATTTTTGTATAAATGAGCTTCTTTCAAATAAAGGAGGATTTTATAGCGCCCTTGATGCAGACTCAGACGGCATGGAGGGGGCTTATTACGTCTGGGGCCTTGATGAACTCTTGGAAGTCCTTGGGGAAAAGGACCTTTCTCTATTCAGAAAAATCTTTGAAATAGAAGAATCTGGAAATTTTGACATGGGCAAAAATGTTCTTGCCCTACGGGCCGATCTATCAAGGCTTGGCTCAACCTTGGGACTAACACCTTCTGAGATAAAAGGCTTTATAAAAGGGGCTACAAAAAGGCTGTTTGAGGCGCGAAGGCGTCGAACAAGGCCCTTTAGGGATGACAAAATCATAACCTCCTGGAACGGGCTTATGGTTTGTGCCCTCATGGAGCTTTCAAGAAAATGCCAAAAAAAGAGTTCCTCATACATGGATACAGCAAGAAAGACCTTGTGGTATCTTTTTGATTCGGCTCTTGGCTCAGAAGGGCTTTACAGGCGCATCTGTAAGGATGAGGCAAAATACAGGGCATGTCTTGAAGACTATGGGGCCCTTCTTGTGGCTTCTGCAAGGATGTATCAGGAAGAAAAAGATGAAAAACTACTCGATATCTGCCTTTTTCTTACCAGGAAGATATTGCAGGATTTTTTTGACGACAGACTCAACATGTTTGTCTATGCCCCAAAGGATGACAATGAGCTTCCTGTAGGGCTTAGGCCTCCAGGGGACGGGCCGCTTCCAGCCCCTGTCACCATGCTCTATGAAGCATCAAGCAGACTCCTTGAGGTGACCAAAGACCCGGATGTTTCTCTTCTTGCAGAAAGGTCAAAAGGCCAGGCAGTCTTTGATACAATGAAAAATCCCCTTGGAAACTGTACATTTCTTGCCACCTGTCTTGAAAAAAATGGCAGGTAGCGCCTTCCTAATCAAGGCCTGAGATCAGCATCTCTTTAAGGGCCTTTATCTCATCACGCTTTTTTGCAGCCTCTTCAAACTCAAGCCTTTTTGCAAGCTCGCGCATCTCTTTTTCAAGCCCCTTTATGAGCCCTTCTATTTCCTTGGGCGAAAGATCCTTTCCGTATGCCCTGCCCGGCTCGCAAACAGAAGCTGCCGCAGACACCGCCTGTCTGTCTTCTTCATAAATGGAGGTAAGGGCATCCTCAAGGGCCTTTGATATGCCCTTTGGCACAATGCCATGGCGCATGTTGTACTCTTCCTGCAGTTTTCTCCTTCTCATGGTCTCTGAGATTGCCCTTTTCATGGAGCCTGTCACCTTGTCTGCATACAGAATCACGAGCCCGTTTTCGTTTCGTGCCGCCCTGCCAGCCGTCTGGATCAAAGAACGCTCTGAACGAAGAAATCCCTCCTTGTCTGCATCGAGGACTGCCACAAGGGCCACCTCTGGCATATCAAGGCCTTCTCTCAGAAGATTTATGCCCACAAGCACATCAAAATCCCCCCGTCTAAGCCCCTGGATGATCTGGCTTCTTTCAACAGTCTTGATGTCAGAGTGAAGATATTCCACCTTGACGCCTGCTGCCTGGTAATATTCTGTAAGATCCTCTGCCATCCGTTTCGTAAGGGTGGTTACAAGAACCCGTTCCCCCCTTGCCACCACCTTTCTTATCTCGTGCAGTAGATCATCCACCTGATCCCTTGCAGGACGCACCTCCATTCTCGGATCCATGAGCCCTGTGGGTCTTATGATCTGCTCTGCCACGTCTTTTCCCGAGACATCGAGCTCAAACGGCCCGGGTGTAGCGGACACAAAGACCACCTGATCCACGGCCTCCATGAATTCATCAAAGCGAAGGGGCCGGTTGTCAAGGGCAGATGGAAGTCGAAAGCCAAACTCCACAAGGGTCTCCTTTCTGGACCGATCTCCGGCGTACATCCCCCTGATCTGCGGCACCGTAATGTGGCTTTCGTCTATGAAGGTGATGAAATTGTCCGGGAAGTAGTCGAGAAGGGTAGGAGGAGGCTGCCCCGGCGGCCTGCCCGTAAGGTGCCTTGCATAGTTTTCAATTCCGTGACAGTAGCCAAGCTCTTCAAGCATCTCAAGATCAAGGCTCGTCCTCTGCTCAAGCCTTTGGGCCTCAAGGAGTTTTCCCTTGGCCTCAAACCAGGAAAGTCGCTCCCTAAGCTCGGCACGAATGGTCTTTATGGCGCGCTCAAGCCTTCCCTTCGTGGTCACATAATGACTCGAAGGATAAATGACTGTATGGCTTATGGTACCAGTCCTCTTTCCAGTAAGGGGGTCAAAGAGGCTTAATCTTTCAACCTCGTCTCCGAAAAGCTCAACACGGACTGCAAGTTCCTCTTCGTAGGATGGAAATATCTCAACTATGTCTCCTCGCACCCTGAAGGTTCCGCGCCTGAAATCCGTATCGTTTCGCTCATAGAGCATGGTGACAAGATGCTCAAGGATTTCCTCCCTGGACTTTTCCATCCCCTGCCTCAGATAAAGATGCATCTGCTGATACTCCTCTGGGGAGCCAAGGCCGTAGATACAAGAGACACTTGCAACAATGATGACATCGTCTCTGGTTAGAAGGGAATAGGTGGCAGAATGCCTGAGCCTGTCGATAAAGTCGTTGATGGAAGAATCCTTTTCGATGTAGGTGTCTGATGCCGGTATATATGCCTCCGGCTGGTAGTAATCGTAGTAGCTTACGAAATATTCCACTGCATTTTCTGGAAAAAAGGCCTTGAATTCGGAAAAAAGCTGGGCAGCCAGGGTCTTATTGGGGGCCATTATCAGTGCAGGGCGCCCAAGCCTTGCAATGATGTTTGCCATGGTAAAGGTCTTTCCAGAGCCAGTTACCCCCAGGATGGTCTGGAAACGCTTGCCCTTTTTAAGGCCATCTGAGATCTGCTCAATCACCCGTGGCTGATCGCCCTGGGGAGTAAAAACCGTATGAAGCTTGAAAGGAGAAGCCATGTTTTTTCAGTCAGTACCTTGAAGGAACCAGTTTACACCTGTCTTTTTTATGGAAAAACCCTTATTTACCTTTTATTTTCAAAATCTGGCATTATTATATGCTGCCGTAAAAAACAGTCATAGGAGATGTCATGAAAAAGAAGAAGGAAGAACGGAAAAGGCCTTCAAACTTTATAAGAAATATAATTATCCAAGACATAAAATCAAACAAGTATGGAGGCAAGGTTATAACCAGGTTTCCGCCTGAGCCAAACGGGTATCTCCACATCGGACATGCAAAGAGCATAGTAATGAACTTTGGCTTTGCCATAGAGTTCAACGGCAGATGTCACCTTCGCTTTGATGACACAAATCCAACAAAGGAAGAGCAGGAGTATGTTGATGCCATTATGGAAGACGTAAGGTGGCTTGGTTATGACTGGGGCGAGCACCTTTACTATGCATCCGACTACTTTGACCAGTTTTACGAGTATGCAGAACAGCTCATCAAGATGGGAAAGGCCTTTGTATGCGATCTTTCGCCTGAGGAGATAAAGGAATACAGGGGAACACTTACTGAGCCAGGAAAGGAAAGCCCTTACAGAAACAGGTCCGTTGAGGAAAACCTCGATCTTTTCAGAAGAATGCGGGCAGGGGAGTTCAAGGACGGTGAGCGCACCCTCAGGGCGAAGATAGACATGGCAGCAGGAAACCTCAACATGCGAGACCCTGTCATATACAGGATCATGCATGTGCCTCACCATCGCACAGGGGACAAATGGTGCATCTACCCAATGTATGACTTTGCCCACTGTCTTTCAGACTCCATCGAGCACATTACCCACTCCCTTTGTTCCCTTGAATTTGAGGATCATCGCCCACTCTACGACTGGTTCCTTGACACCTTACAGGTTGAGTGGCACCCGCAGCAGATAGAGTTTGCAAGGCTCAATCTGACATACACCATCCTCAGCAAAAGAAAGCTCATAAAGCTTGTGGAGACCGGGGTGGTGGATGGATGGGATGACCCGAGGATGCCTACCATAAGCGGCATGAGAAGAAGGGGTTTCCCGCCTGCTGCAATCAGGGATTTTTGTGAAAGGATTGGGGTTGCAAAGAAGGAAAGTGTGGTTGACGTTGCCCTTCTCGAACATTGCATAAGGGATGAACTAAACCGTACTGCGCCAAGACGCATGGCAGTTCTTGACCCCCTAAAGGTGGTGATAGAAAACTACCCTGAAGGCCAGGAAGAAGAGCTCGATGCCATAAACAACCCTGAGGACCCGTCTTATGGCACAAGAAAGGTGCCATTTTCAAGGGAGATCTTTATCGAACGGACAGACTTCATGGAAGAGCCCCCAAAAAAGTTCTACAGGCTTGCTCCAGGAAGGGAAGTGCGTCTTCGTTATGCCTACTTCATAACGTGTAAAGAGGTGGTAAAGGACAAAGATACGGGAGAGATTGTGGAGCTTAGATGCACCTACGATCCTGCAACAAAAGGTGGAAATGCTCCTGACGGAAGAAAAGTGCGCGGGACCATACATTGGGTGAGCGCACCCCACGCCTTCAAGGCAGAGGTAAGGCTCTATGACAGGCTGTTTGACCATCCCTACCCAGACAGGGCGAAGGAGGAGGGAAAGACCTTTCTCGACCACCTAAATTCCAATTCCCTTGAAATAAAGAAAGACTGTCTCATGGAACCAAGCTTAAAGGATGCTGAACCTGGGAAAGTGTATCAGTTTGAAAGGATAGGCTACTTTTGTGCAGATTCCAGAAACTCACGGCCTGGCTCTCCAGTATTCAACCGGACCATCACCTTGAGGGACACCTGGGCCAAGATAGAAAAGAGGTTCAAGGAACAGGAAAAACAGAAGAAGAACAGGAAAAAGTAAAGGAACATCATGTCTGAAAACAAAAAGGATCAGGTAATCGTACGATTTCCCCCGAGCCCAACTGGCTATCTTCACATAGGCGGGGCACGAACTGCAATATTCAACTGGCTCTTTGCAAGAAAACATGGCGGAAAGTTCATCCTTCGCATCGAGGACACAGACGTAGAAAGATCCACAAAGGAGTCCATAGAAGGAATCATAGACGGGCTTACCTGGCTTGGTATCGATTGGGATGAAGGGCCCTATTTCCAAAGCGAGTTTGCCCATGAACACAAGGCCGCTGCCCAAAGGCTTCTCGAGGAAGGTAAGGCTTACAAGTGCTTTTGCACCAAGGAGGAGCTTGAGGCAAGAAGAAAGAAGGCCTTAGAGGAGAAAAGGGACATAAAGTATGACGGCACCTGCCGCAGACTTTCACAAGATGAGATAAAAAGAAAGGAAGAGGCTGGCATTCCCTACGTCATCCGTTTCAAGGTTCCTCAAAAGGAGGGAAAAATAGGATATGAAGACAAGGTCCTTGGAAGGATAGAGAAGGATTACAGTGAGATAGAAGATTTTGTCATTGTGCGTTCAAACGGTCGCCCACTTTACCTTCTCTGCAATGTGGTGGATGACATTCGTGATGGTATAACCCACATCATCAGGGGGCAGGACCATATGACAAACACCATAAAACAGGTGCTCCTTTATGAGGCCCTTGGGGCAAAGCCTCCGGTTTTTGCCCACATGCCCCTTACCCTTGACCTCCAAAAGAGGAAGATATCCAAAAGGACCCATGGAGAGGTAGTCTCTGTCCAATGGTACAGAAAGATGGGATTTATCCCATGGGCCCTTGTAAACTATCTTGTGCTTCTTGGCTGGAATCCGGGCACAGACCAGGAGATCTTCACAAAGGAGGAACTGATTCAGGCCTTTTCCCTTGAACGCATCAACAAGTCAAACTCCATTTTCAACTACAGAAAAGGGGATCCAAAGTTCTTCACTGATCCAAAGGCCATAAATATAAACGCATGGTGGCTCAGACATCTTCCCATTGAAGAGATAGCAGAGATGATCAAGGAAGATTTCAAGGAACAGGGCATATGGGACGACGCCTATGAGAATGAAAAAAGGCAGTGGTTTCTATCCACACTTGATCTTATAAGAAGCAGGTTTCATACCCTAAGAGACTTTGCGCGGCTTGGCAGGGCCTACTTTGCAGATGACTACGAGATCGATCCAAAGGCCCTACGGAAGAACATCCTCAAACGTCCAGAGCTAAGGGAGCTTCTTCCAAAACTTGGCAAGGCCCTTGAGGACGTGGAGCCGTGGGACCTCGAGACTACAGAAGATGCAGTTCGTGCCTTTGCTGAAAAGGCAGAAGTAAAGCCGGGCATAATCATAAACGGGATGAGGACGGTCATAACGGGCCAGCTAAAGGGCCCTGGCATCTTTGACGTTATGGTGGCAATTGGGAAGGAACGGGTTGTAAAAAGACTCCTTGATTCACCAAGGCTTTTTGAACAAGAAGTCAAAAAACCTTGACTTTCCCCCCTGTGCCTGTCTATTCTAAAAGAACGAACACTGGTCCACTGTCAGGGAGAGGACGTGCGGTCATCTTATACCAACAGAAACAGGCGGCTTAAAAAAAGGGGAAAGACATCCGGACAGATCTGGGGTCTTTTTATTGCCATTTTTGCCTTTCTTCTTGTGATATGGACAGTTGCAGGTCCTTTTGGCATGTGGAAACTGCATAAGCTTAAGCAACATCGCAAGCTACTTTATGCAAAAGTGATTGACCTTTCCAAGGACAACACCAGGCTGAAGGAACAAATACAGGCCTTTGGCTCAGACAGGAAACTTCAGGAAGAAATGGTCAGGAAAAAACTTGGCTGGATACGAAAAAACGAACTTCTCTATAAGTTCATAGGCCAAAGCTCCAGGTCCAGATAAACCTTCCTTTTTATATGCTCACTGAGAAAACCATAGAAGAGTTCAAGCAGTATCTATCTTCTGGCAGGTGGGAAGAGGATTTTGGATATATGTCCAAAGATGGCCAGGACGAAATGCTTGATCTTCTGGAATCCCTCTTTGAGTTGTGTGAACTTGCTGACAAGGTGCTTACCAAAAAGCTTTACAAAAACATGATGGGCTCTGAGGAGCTGTCAGGACCAAGCCAGGGCCAATCTGGCACGTAAATCCAGACAATCATGGGGCTTATCCGCACGAAAACCTATATAAAATACGCAAGAATAAACCTGCAGGAGGCAGAGGCAGCCCTTGAGGCAGGAGATCACCAGGTGTGCGCAAGGAAGGTCCTTTTTTGCACAGATGCTCTCATAAAGGCCGTTGCAGCTGCCCTTCCCATGGTCAAGGCGGACTTCTTTTCCATGAGCCAACACGTTTTTGCAAAAAGGCTTGAAGACCTCTTTGACACGAAGGATGTAGCAGACAAGATAGCAAGTGACATCTTTGAAGCAAGAAAACATGCCCAGGACCAAACCATAGATCGCATCAGGGCACAAAAGGCTCTGGACCATGCAGGATCGGCCTTCACCAACCTACACGAAACGTTCTGCTAAGATCTTGCTGGCAGCTCGCTTCATCCTTGTTTCCATTTTCCTTGCATGCACTATTTCATCAAATGCCCTTGGCCTCGAACCAAAACAGGTGCTTGTTATAGTAAATGACAACGTTTCAGACTCAAGGCTTATTGGTAACTACTATATCAAAAGGCGAAATGTGCCTGATGGCAACGTATTTCATATCTCATGCCCCTCAAAAGAGGAGATACCAAGGAGTGTTTTTGAAGCGAAAATAGAAGGGCCCTTAAGGAAACATCTTTGTTCAGGCAGATCAAAAGGCCCTTCAGGGGCCATCAAGTGCATCCTTCTAACCTACGGCGTTCCCTTGAGAATAAAGCAGGAAAAGAAAATGGATAAGGGATCAAAGACGCCTTTAAAGTTTGCAAACTCTTGCGCATCTGTTGACTCTGAACTAATGACCCTTTGCGACTACGGCTCTTACCCCTTAAAGGGATGGATTCCAAATCCACTTCTCGTCTCTGCGCGCAATAAACCTTCTACATCAATCCAAAAAGACAGAATCTTCATGGTTTCAAGGATAGATGGCCCAGACATCGAGACGGCAAAAAGGATAATAGATGATGCCATCTATGCGGAAAAAAACGGCCTTTGTGGCAGGGGGTGCCTTGATTGCAGATATAGCAGCACTGAGCGAAGATCAAGAGCTAACGATGCTTACTCCATTTTTGACGGCATGATTCTAAAAGCGGGGCAGTTTCTAAACTCCCGGGGTATTCCCACTGTTATCAACCAGTCTGACAAGCTTTTTGAAAAGGGGGAATGTGAAAACTGCGCACTCTATTGCGGCTGGTACAGCCTTTCACGCTACGTGGATACCTGTTCATGGGCAAAAGGCGCCATTGCTTACCATGTTGCAAGCAGTGAATGTGTCAGCCTCCATGGAAAAAACAACCAGTGGTGCAGAATGCTTCTTAAAAAGGGGGCATGTGTAACCATAGGGCCAGTAGCAGAGCCATATTTGCAGACATTTCCATATCCTGAGCTATTTTTCAGGCTCTTATTAGACAATGCACTATGCGTTGCCAGAGCATACCTGCTTTCATTGCCTGCCCTTTCGTGGAAGATGATACTTGTGGCAGACCCCCTTTACAGGCCCTTTATCCACTCTTGCAGGAAAAGGTATTGAAACCACCACTTTTTACATTGGAGAAGAATTTTACTATTGCCAAAAAAGACCGATAGAGTGTAAAAATAATAAAAAATCAAATAACAGAAAATCCATATTATGAATCAAAAAAGAGAAAAAAGTACGGAGAAGAGACGCAAGGTGCTTATCTCTTTTCCAAGAAAACTTACCCAGGCAGGGCAAAGGATTGTTTGCCCTGAATGCGGAAATGACCACGATTTTTTCGAAGTGGCCCAAGAGGTGACCATCACAACCAAATATGTCCAGAATCCTGATGGAAGCTTTACGCCGCAAAGCGATGAATCAACCGTGCTTGGGGATGTAAATCTTTACTGCGGAGAATGTTATGCAGACCTCTCCCAGTATTACAGGCGCTTTGCGGAAATGATCTTTTGACCAGGTGCCCAGCCCTTACATAGTCCGCACAAATTCACAGTTTCGACAAAGATTCGACACCCTGCAGGCAGGCGATGTAGTGGCCTGTGTGCTCGGCATGAAACCCTTTGAAGAGGCCCTGCTGCTTGATCTCAGGGAAAGGGGCATAATCATCTTTCCATCTGCCATATCCCAGATTGCAAGCCGTTCAAAGTGTTTGCAGGCCAGGCTGTTTTCACCTTTCATGGTCCCAAATACCAAGGTGGTATCAAGCAGGGCCGAATTGGTGCATGTTATGGATGAGTATGCCCGGCTTGGAGTCGGTCGGATCATTACGAAAAAAGACAGGGCAGACTGCGGCCTTGGAATAAACTTATGGCAAGATTTTGAGGAGCTTTTCAACCATGTCTCCTTTTCTCCTGTGGAGCCATGGCCCCTTGTGATACAGCCATTTATCCAGGATGCAACGGATATAAGAATAATATGGATAGGGGACATATACAGGGAGGCGTACTGGCGAAAAAGCGAACACGGCTTCAGAAACAACCTCCACTTTGGCGGTAAAAGCGGGACTTATCATCTGAATGAAGATGAAACAAGGCTTTGCTCAAAGGTTATGAAACGGGGATCCTTCCCCTATGCCCACATTGATCTTTTAAAGACAGTAGATGGGACCACCTATCTTTCAGAGATCAGTCTCTTTGGAGGAACAAAGGGGGCAAAAATAGACTCGACAACATGTGCAAAACTAAAGGAGGAGGTCAACTTGGCCTTTCTTGAGTCTCTGTCCCAAGGGACTTTATAGGTTGACATCAATCCAACTTTGGGGCCTGTGGCTGTTGATATGAATGGATGCATGATATGTCAGACACATTTTCACTAAACATGGGAAAAAAGAAGTGTACCCGCCAAGAGGATATTGATAAAAGCGGAAAAGATGGGGTCAGTCCAGTACATTCTGACCTTGAACGGGCCCTTCGTTACCGTTTTGACAACAAAGATCTTTTGAAATGTGCACTCACACACAGATCATACGTGCCTGAATCTGGGGATTCTGTACATGATAACGAAAGGTTGGAATTTCTTGGAGATGCGGTCCTTGAGCTTGTCATTAGTGATCTTCTCTATCACAAGTTCGCCAAAAGTTACAGCGAAGGCGATCTTACCAAGATGAGGGCGTATCTTGTAAGCGAGGGCAGACTTGTTGGCCTTGCAAAAATTCTTGGCATTGGAGACCATCTTCTGATGGGTAAGGGAGAGGAAAAATGCGGTGGCAGGATGCGACCATCCATCCTCGCAGATGCCTTTGAGGCCATAATTGGGGCCATTTATCTTGATGGAGGTTTTAAAAGTGCGTACAAATTCGTGGCAGAACAATTTTGCACCCTCCTTAAAGATGCGCCTAAAAAGGGCCTTAAAATAGACTACAAGAGCAGGCTTCAGGAGATGACTCAAAAAAGATTCCACGCCCTGCCAAGCTACAGGCTGGTGGAGACAGGAGGGCCAGACCATGCAAGACATTTCAGGGTCGCTCTTTATTTCAATGACAAGGAAATCTCCGAGGGTACTGGCAAAAGCAAGAAAGAGGCAGAACAACAGGCAGCACGTATTGCCCTTGAAATCATGAAGGAGAAGATAGGGGAAAATGGATTCAGATAACTTGGGCGAAAAAGGTCAGGGTTTCAAGTCCGGTTTCGTTGGCATAATCGGTGCCCCAAACGTTGGGAAATCCACCCTGCTCAATGCAATCTTGGGGGAAAAGGTGGCAATTACAACCCCCAAACCACAGACCACACGTACACAGATAAGGGGAATCCTTACTGGAGAAAATTTTCAGATCGTATTTGTTGACACGCCTGGGATACATCTTCCAAGAAAACTCCTCAATAAAAAACTGGTGGAAATAGCAGAAAAGGCAGTGGAAGACGTTGACGTCCTTCTATTTCTTGTGGATGTGACAAACAGGAACAGGAAGGAAGAATTTGCGGTGATAGAGCTAATCAAAAGGCTAAAAAAGCCCGTGGTCCTCCTTCTTAACAAGATAGACAAGGTAGCCAAGGAGAACATCCTTCCCATGATAGAAGAGATGAGCAAGATGTATCCCTTTGAGGCAATAATCCCTGTTTCTGCAAAGTACAAAGATGGTATCGACAGGGTCCTTGAGGAGCTGCTGAAGCTTCTTCCAGAAGGCCCCCAGTATTATGATGGCACGACCATTACGGATCAGTCAAAGGAACACATCGTTGAAGAGCTTGTAAGGGAGAAGGTCTTTCTTCTTGCCAAGCAGGAGATCCCCTATTCCACCGCAGTCAAGGTTGAGGAAATGAACGAGGATGAAGATATCGTTAGAATAAGGGCTGTTATATATGTTGAAAGACCATCCCAGAAAGGCATAATCATTGGCAAAAACGGTAAATTCATAAAAAAGGTTGGTACCTATGCCAGAATGGACCTTGAACGTCTTTGGGGCAAAAAGGTGTTCCTCGACCTGTGGGTCAAGGTGCTGAAAGACTGGTCAAAGGATGAAAAACAGCTAAGGCGACTAGGTCTTTCCACTTAACATCTGCAGTAAGCCCCTTGTGTCTCAAATGACACACCTGGTCTTTGTCCGTTATGTGGCAAAGATGACACACATTTTGTCTCCATATCTTTTTTCATTTCTAATCACTTGTTTTTAAAAGAATTTTTCAGAGCAAATCGCTGGCACGACTTGTGCTTTTCTATTTCTTGCAACATCGTTTTGTACAAAATCTGAATAAGATGTCTGCCCGGATATACTGGCAGCGAAAGAGTAGATATGGAATTTCAGCGGACATTAAAGAAGAGGGTAAAGATCCAGGGAATCGGTCTTCACTGTGGTAAAAGGGTCGTCATGACCGTAAGACCTGCCGGAGTGGATACTGGGATCCGTTTTGTACGCACAGATATCTCTGGCAGGCCAGAGATAAAGGCCACACTACATAATGTGATAAAGTGTGCACACGCTACAACAATTGGCACAAATGCCTTTCATATCTCCACTGTAGAACATCTCATGGCCACCTTTTCTGGCTTGGGCATAGACAACGCTGTCGTGGAAATAGATGGCCCTGAGGTTCCGGCCATGGATGGAAGCTCAGCAATCTTCATGTATCTGTTCAAGGAGGCCGGGCTGAAAATTCAGGGCAGGCCCAGAAGGTTTATTGAGATAACTGAGGAGATCAGCATCTGTGAAAATGACAAAAAAGTCACATTTAAGCCTCACAGTACATTACATATTGATTTTTCTATAGATTTTCCGCATCCTGTAATTAAGGCGCAACGATTTAGCGGACGGATGGACAGGAAAACCTTTGAAAAGAGGATAGCCAAGGCCAGAACATTCGGTTTTCTTAGGGAGGTTGAGATGCTCCACGAAAACGGGCTTGCCCTTGGCGCATCCCTTGAAAATGCAGTTGTCATCGGGGACAACCGTGTCCTTAACCAAGACGGACTCAGATTTTCAGACGAATTCGTAAGGCACAAGGTCCTTGACATCCTTGGAGATTTGTATCTTCTCGGAGCTCCCATCAGGGCAAAGGTGATAGCAGAAAAATCAGGCCATGATCTTCACGTAAAGGCAATGAAAAAGCTCATGGAAACAAGATCTGCTTGGCGCTATTCCAACCCTGAAACGGAACATGGACATGTGGCAAAATGGCTAAGAGAGCCTGCCGCTGCTGGTGCAGGAGTTGTTATATAGATTTTGGATTTGAATAGATTTCCAACCGGGGAGCCAGCCTTTATGGCAGGAGGTACCAAGAGGCTGTCTTGTCTGGAGGGTTGGGAAAGGCAGGGGACGTCAAAGTTCCCTGCTTATCCCCTTTAACCAATCGTAGTTATCTTCATAGATCTTTTCCACGGCCTCGCTTGAAAGCCCTGCTCCAATGCCAACCTTGCGGGCATGATCTGGTTCCATGAAATCGCCAGGTGAGTGACCGTCTGAATTTATTATCAAAGGTGCTCCCTCCTCAAGGGCGAGCTTGGCCACGTGGCCATTGGTGAGACTGTGACCCTTTCGCCCTGATAGCTCAAGCCTTACCCCGTTATCTCTTGCCAAGGCGCACTCCTGCCTGGTGATAAATCCGGGATGGGCAAGTATGTCCACCTTGGCCTCAATGGCGGCCCGGTTTGTTCCAGGAATAACAGGCTCAACTATCGTCTCACCATGACAAACCACGATCTCGGCCCCAAGGTCTCTGGCACGTCTTACCAATCCGCTTATCCTTTCCGGATGGACGTGGGTAAGCTCTATCCCACAAAGAAGCTTGGTACTGCTTGTGGCATTTATGGGCCCTGCCACCTTCCTAAGCTCTGTTATTATAAACTCGAAATTGGACTCGTCTGCATGATCCGTTATGCAAACAGCATTGTAACCCCTTACCTCGACTCTTCTTACAAGCTCAGAAGGCAGAAGCTCTCCATCGCTGAACAGACTGTGACAATGAAGATCAAACATCAACATTTGGAAAACCTACATCTTGTATTTGAAGGCATTGGGGTCAAGATCTTCAAGGATCTTGTTCCACTTGTCCTCGTCCTTTTCTTTTTCATCTCCTGTCATTACAGACGGCTGTGGCGCCTCAACCTTTGTAGCAGACTCAAGTACCGCCTCGTTTACAAAGATGTCCGCATCTGCCCTAAGGGCAAGGGCAACAGCATCACTGGGCCTTGAATCGACTCTCACCAGCTTATCCCCGGTATCCAGGGTAATTTCAGCATAGTAAGTGTTGTCCTTAAGCTCGGTCACATCTATTCGCACAAGCCTTATCCCAGCAGCCTTCAACAGGTTAACTGCCAGATCATGGGTCATGGGCCTTGCAAACTCGAGCTTTTCCATTTCCGTGGCAATGGCCGTAGCCTCAAGAAGACCAATCCATATGGGAAGTGTCCTGTCACCTCCCTCTTCCTTGAGGATCAGGATGGGAGAATTGGACTGCGGGTCCAAGGTTATGGCATGTATGTTCATCTTTATCGCCGTCATGGCCTTGTTACCTCTTAATGTACTATTCTACCAACAAGAGAATGGTGGCATGCCCTTTCAATGTAAACATTGATTAGCCTTCCTACAAGGTCTGCGTCTCCTTCAAGATTCACCACATGGTTTCCCCTGGTCCTGGCAGTAAGTTTGCCCTTGTCAAAGGTCTCTACCAAAACCTTGCAAACCTTGTTCTCCATCTTCCTGTATTGTTCAAATCCTATTTGATTCTGCAACTCAAGAAGGGTCTTAAGCCTTTGGGACTTCACCTCCTCCTGGACCTTGTCTTTGAATCTTGTTGCAGCAGTCCCAGGTCTTTCTGAATATTTGAAGGCAAAGGCCTGATCGAATCGAACCGTTTCAAGAAGGCTCAACGTATCCTTGAAATCCTGGTCTTCTTCCCCTGGAAATCCCACGATAAGATCTGTTGTGATGGTTATTGTCGGGCAGGCCTTCCTCAGCCTGTCCACCTTCTCCAGATACTCCTGCCTTGTATAGTGCCTGTTCATCCTTTTTAAAATCTTGTCTGATCCCGACTGAACTGGCAGATGAAGGTGCTCACAAAGGGTCTTTAACCTTCCAAAACAGTCTATGAGCTTATCTGAAAGATCTTTTGGATGGCTTGTGGTAAAACGGAGCCTGATGTCTGGAAATGCATGATCTATCCTTTCAAGCAGCCCCGGAAAATCCACCTCATCAACAAGCCCCTTGCCATAGGAATTAACATTTTGACCAAGGAGGGTCACATCCTTTACACCCTGATCAACCAGAAAACCTATTTCCTTGAGGATATGACGAGATGGCCTGCTCGTCTCCCGACCCCTAACGTAGGGAACGATGCAGTAAGTACAGAAATTGTCGCAACCCTGCATTATTGTAACAAAACCGCGTACATCCCCCTTTCTGGGCAGAGGGGCCTCTATGTATGGGATTTTGAATTGGTCATCAAGCTCGGTAGCCACTACGCCGCCATCAGTCTCTATTCTTTCAAGCAGCTCCGGAAGCCTGTACAGCCCCTGAGGGCCAATAACCAAATCTACACAAGGCATCTTCTCGATCAGCCTTCCACCAAGTTGCTGTGCCACGCAGCCGGCAACAGCTATCTTCATATCAGGTTTACTGTCTTTGAATTTTCTGAGCCTTCCAAGAAGGCTATACAGTTTGTGCTCTGCCTTCTCTCTTATGGAGCATGTGTTGACGATTATGAGATCTGCCTCTTCTGGATAAGGAGTTAGGCAGTAGCGACCCATTAACATCTGTGCCATCTTCTGAGAATCGTACTCGTTCATCTGACACCCAAAGGTTATGACATGAAGCCTTTTTGGAGCACAGCCTGCAGTTATTTCATCATATTCGTTGATAAGACTCTTCATATCCAAACCTACTTGATCCACTTACTGAATCGGGACCTCATAAAGCCTTGTTTCCCAAGCCTTTTCACCCTTTTCTACAACGGACATTATAATCGAATTGGAAAGCAATGACATACCACAGATACTGCCTTGGAACGGGGTTTTTACCCTTAAGAGCGAATAATAACCTGTATCAAGGGGCATGTAGAAAAGGCCATTGTTGTCCTGGCTGCTGTTGTCTGGGCCCAGGCCTTGAAACATTATACCATTTTTGACATGGATAAAATCCGCCCTCTCAGTACCGCAACATTTTCTTTGTCCTACAACAGGATAAAGTGATGTCCAAACGTGCCCCCCCCTTGCATAGGCCTTAAAGAAGCCATCGAAACTTACATAAAACAGGGTGCAAGTACCTTTTAGATTAGTGGCCCAGGTGCTCTGTATGCTGAAATCGTTTGGAAAGTCAAGACGCTCCTGATATTCGATACCCTCTGGTGTTGGCAGTAAAAGGAAAATGCGCTGTCCCCTGAATCTTTGCCGTTCAAAATCCTGACCAAGAAGCCTTGTTCCCCCTCTACTGCACACTGTCTTGCCAAAGGAAAGCCACAGATTTATTTCGTCCTGGACCAGGCGCAGTTGGCCCCTTCTAAATTCAAAGAGCTTTGATGAAAGACCTGCGTTTTCAATGGCAACATTTACCACAAGCCACCTTCCCTTTATGGAAAAATCACAAGGGCATTCAAACTCTGAAAAGCTGTAACATTCCCTGCCCCCTTGGCGTCTAAAAGGGGCTACACATATCTGATTTCCCGTCAAATACACAACATCAAGGGTGCCATCTGCCCCAAGATCCCCTACAGCAACCTGGAGGGCCTTACCTTCCAACTTCCCAAGAAGCTTCATATTGGCAAAATCCACTCCAAGAAAAGAGGGAGAAACCTCCATGCGCCTGCTTTTTAAGCCATGGGACTGCTCCTTGCTGGAACCTAAGGTCGCATTTGAAACCCTATAGCTGCCAATGGGCTCAAGATCCGGTCCAAAGACCTTGATCTCATCCCCTTGAAGCTCGAATACAAGGTCCAATCCAAAGGCCTGCATGGAGCTTTTTGATGGTACCGGCATGGGTCCGCTTGCTGGAATAAGCCACTTCAGATTTGGCAGCATTCTTTCAAGGCTGTAGGACGAAAAAACAGGGGAAACGAGCCTTCCATCAATGAAAAAGGCGGCCTTTAGATTGGAGAACCTGAGGGCTTTAAGTTCCCCTTTGACATCAGCCATACGCTGATAGATCATGCAAGTGCTACCGCCTTGATCCGCTTTTGTGACCTTGCATTTTGCAATGGGTCTCTGTCTGTAGCCAAGAACCTTGTTTCTATCCGAATATATGGGGGCACCCTTTGAAACCACGACAAAGAGGTCTCCCTTTTTAACACCTGAGCCTGCCCCTACGTCGAGAAGCAAAGCGTCTGCCTTTAACTTAAGTACCTTTGCTGTAAGTGGCTCAAAATCACGGACGAGCCCTTCCAATGTGTCTGTCCCTTGACTCACTGATGGAAGAAACACGTAGAAAATGCTAAAAATCGCCAGTAAAAATATTTTGGCGATGGAAATCGTGTTATTCAAAGGATTCTTCTCCATTTTTCAAGAAAAAGACGTATTTTTCATGGTGGTGTCTTACACTTAGAATATAACAGGCCAGATGGAAAAGGAAACAAAAAAAGGCCCTAAATCAAGAGATTCAGGGCCTTGAGAGATTAAAATTTGTATGAAGATTAGACGCAGCCGGTTGGCTTTGGAAGACCGGCCATCTTACATGCTCCCTTACCTGGTCCTGATGGAAAGAGCTCATAGATCTTCTTGAGGGGATAGCCTGTGGTCTTGGACAGAATCCTGACCATGGGAGCGATACCATTCTTCTTGAAGTAGTCCTGAAGGACCTCGATAACCTTTTTGTGATCCTCAGTCAACTCGGTGATACCTTCCTGCTCCATGACGTACTCTACCCAGTTTTCGTCCCACTCTTCCATTCCTTTGGTAAGGAAACCGTCTTCGTCGACTTCATAAGTCTTACCTTTGTACTCTACAGTTGCCATATTGCCCTCCTTTTGGATTAATATCTTATGTCCTTAATGGCATATCGAGTCAGTTTATTACTATAACCAAAATCCTTTGTCAAGGCTCGTTAATTTTTTTTCAAGACAGGATGTTCAAAAAAAATTTAATAATTATAGGATGTTATTAGGGCGACAGTCGAGACCATGGCTCTTTTTTTGAATAGCTATTCATTTTTTCACAATAACTTTCACCTTTACGCATCCTGGGACTCAAGGGCATTAAGATGCTCCCTGGCCCAGGAAAGGGTGGGATCGAGCTCGAGTGCCATACGGTACCACTGCTTTGCAGCTGGAATTATTCCCATCTTTCTAAGGTTGCTACCTATGTTTGCATAGTCTATGGCCGAGCCTGGATCGATTGCTATTGCCCTTTCGAAACACTCTATCGCCTCAGCATATCTTCCCATCTGATAGAGACAGGTACCAAGGATGTTGTGTATCTCCTTAAGCTCAGGGTTTAGTTCCCTGGCCTTCTCCAAGGTACTTTTTGCCTCCTCTAACCTCCCGAGCTTGCGGAGGCAGTTGCCAATATTGCAATAAAGGCTGGCAAGTTCATTGGGCTTGGGCGATAGCTCAAGGGCCCTTTTGTATCTTTTGACAGCCTCATCCACCTGCCCCAGAGATTCAAGAAGGTGTCCCATGTAAAAAACAATGTCAAAGCGTCCAGGATATAGCCCATCCAATCTGTCCAAAAGCTCAAGGGCAGCAGGCTCGTGGAGATAGCCTCCAGTCGCTGCAATGCGTGCCATATGAAAGGCAGGATCAAGGCCAACAGTCCTGTCTCTGAAATGGGCACCAGGAATCATTGCATAAACTGCAGGAATACCAAGCTCTGGATCTGTAACATCGGTAAGATATACAGGAAGGCCAGCCCTTTTTAGTGCTGAAGCAAGAAGATGAATCTCAGTAAGAAAGTTGTTGTTTGAGCAATCTGGCAGTTCATCTAATTCCTTGCTACTTTTGGAATTGAGCACATAATCCGCTTCTTCGAGTGTGGAGAACTTTGGAAGGCCACTTTCCAGGTATCTGCCATCTGTATCAAAATCCCCAGCAAGTTGTGCTATCTCGGTTATGGCCCTTATTGCTGCCCTTACAGGGCTTGTAGAGGTGCCTGCTGTGTAAACGATCTCGCTTCTTTCTGGATAGGTGGAAGGGTCCCAGGCTATGGCCCCTACTGTTGGAACTCCAATATCCAAAGAAAAATCCTTGAGAACAAGCCTTATGCCATTGTCATTAAAACGTTCTATGAGCGACAAAAGCACCTTGTCGCGAATGTTTGACTGGTTGATTGTAGGTGTATTAAGCCTTCCGAAACTTATGACAGAGCATACGTGCCGCTCCACCACCTCACAAATGGCCTGGACCCCAGCCTCTTCAAGGCTGTTACCTGCTGCCGAGCCATTATATTCAAATATGGGCCACATCCAGGAAAAAGGCACTTTTGAGGGGCTGCCCTTGGTTGCATTGATGCCTTCTGCCCACTTGTGAGGAAAGGCCTCGACAAAGGCAAGCTCCTCCTGACTAAGTTTCTTGTCTGTATGAAGGGCCCTAAGAAGATGATCGAATGAAAATCCGTTCCCTTTGGTTTCCTTACATGAAGCAATCTGAAATAGGCCGTGCTGCACAAAACGAAAAAGGCTGTATCTTTCAGCAATCTCCATGACAGCGCTCGCCTTTGCCTGGTCCTCTGTAACTCCCTTTCCCATTTGCTTCTTGGTCCCGGTAACACTGCTTGCCCCTGGACTGTACTTACTTACATAAACTGGGATACCAAGCCTGCCTTTATCGACCCTTATCACCTCTTCAAGAACAGGCTCACCAAGCCTTGAAAATCTGTCCATGGCCCAATCAAGGGTTTCCAGAGGACTTCTTACCTTGTCATAAGACAGACCTGTTTCCTTAAATGAGTCTCTAAGCTTCATGACCACTTTTATCAAGACGCCTGAAGATATTGGAGCTTCAGGTCATCAATCCTTGCGATATTTCTTGCACACAGCCTCTATAATACGTTCTGCACGGAACCAATCTTCCTGGTCCGCACCCGGCTCCATGCCCCTGCGTTCATACAACGTATGGGCTACTGCGGCAACCCATTTTTGTCTGCCATCTTCACATTCGGTGTCCACAAAGACAATCCTCGTCATGCCCGTGCCTGGCGCCCCCTGGACCTGGAGCCCAACCACAGGGTTGGGGGCCTCTTCGTCCTTGATAAGATAGATGGCCCGTGGAACATCTACCGCATGGGCAAGATGAACAAGATTGTCTGGATCTGTTGTTCCAAGAAAGATCTCTACACGTCTTGCCCTATCATCATAATCAATGCCAAGAAGAGGCATTCCAGGCTCGCCCACGATATAATCATCACCTATCTGAACAACAGCCCGCCTGTACTGATTCATCCTGTTGAAATCCTTGAGAAAACTTTTCCATTCCTTTTTGAGAATACGCGTCTTTTTTTCCGCCATCTCATGCACCTCCCTTTATTTTGATAAAAGTAACCTAAACACTTGGCATTACGGTGTCAAAGCAACAAGGGTACACATAAAAAAGTTGTAACAATTTGGGAAATGCTAACTTTTGATCAAACGGTTCCGAAGGCTTTCCAAGGTTGGGGACCTGGTATCCGAAGACACAAAATCAAACAGGGGGCCTTGATACATGACTTTGCCACCATGGCGCCCTCCTCCTGGCCCAAGATCTATAATCCAGTCAGCCATGGAAATGATGGACAGGTTGTGCTCAATAATGAACACGGTATTACCATTTTCTGAAAGCCTTGAAAGACAGCGTGATAGCCTTTCCACATCCTCAACATGAAGACCAACGCTTGGCTCATCAAGCAAATAAAGGCGTCCCATTCCTTGGGGCCTTGAAAGCTCCTTTGCGATCTTAAGCCTTTGTGCCTCACCACCTGAAAGCGATGGGCTTGGCTGTCCAAGGCTCAGATAGCCGAGACCAAGCTCAGAAAGCACCTTTAGCCCCCTTCTGATACTTGGAACAGGCCTGAAAAACTCAAGTGCCTCTGATACCGTCATGGATAGCACCTGGCTTATGTCCTTTGATTTCCATTTTATTGAAAGGACATCCTGCCTGAACCTTTTCCCCAAACATTCAGGGCACTCAACATATACATCTGGCAGTATGCCCAACTTTTGACGTAACTGCCCCTGCCCTTTGCAATGAGGACAGGAACCTTCTTTCGTGTTGAAGGAAAAATGGGCTGGACCAAACCCCTTGACCCGCGACGCAGGTGTCCTGGAAAAAAGCTCCCTTATATGAGAAAGGATGCCTATGAATGTGGCCGGGCAAGATCTCGGCGTTCGTCCGATGGGGCTGTGATCCACATTCAAAAGCCCTTTTAGTCGCTCAGCACCATAAATGGTACCTGAAACATCACCCCTTTGTTCTATAAGATCCATAAGGGCCTCTTTGAGACTCGTCTTTCCAGAGCCTGAAACTCCTGTGACCACAGTTACCGCACCAAGGGGGATGTCAATATCTATGAAGGAAAGATTGTTTTTTGAAACACCTTTTAGTTGCAAAAAAACTGTTCCCTTCCCTATCCTCCTGCTTTTTTTGATTTCTGGAAGCCCTTTTCTCAGGCATTTTGCCGTCTTTGTGCCCGAATGTCTTAAAAGCTCCTGGACACTTCCCTGAAAGACCACCCGGCCGCCTTCCTTGCCACCTCCTGGACCAAGGTCAATCACATGATCTGATTCCAATATGGTATCCTCGTCATGCTCCACGACTATTACGCTGTTTCCCTTGTCACGCAGAGCCCTTAGGGCCTTGACAAGCCGCCTGTTATCCACAGGATGAAGACCAATGGTGGGCTCATCAAGAACCAGGGTTATACCAGTAAGAGTTGAGGCAGCCTGTGCACTAAGACTGATTCTTTGAGACTCGCCTCCTGAAAGGCTCTCTCCAGATCGATCAAGACTGAGATATCCAAGGCCAAGATCTGACATGAGCCTTAACCGCCTTGTGATTTCCAAAGAAAGTGTGGAAAAAAGCCTCCTTCTGTCTGGGCGAATAAATAGGTTCCTTTGCCAGTTTGAAAAAACCTCGAGTATCTCATCTACCTCAAGGGCCATAAGAGACGATATATCAAGCCCTCCTATCTTAAAGATCCGTGTCTTGGGAGAAAGCCTTCGGCCCTCACAATGAACACACGGATTGCCACTTTCATCCCTTCCACTACCAAGACACTCCGCACACCTGCCAACCTTTGTATGGAAGGAGAAAAGAAGGGGATCCGGCTCATCAACTGAGATCTTGCACTTGTTGCAAAAATACTTGGTACTGAGCCACTTTTGACTGCCATGGTCAAAAAGGCAAACCAAGGTCCCACCTCCTGCCTTGAGGGCCTTTTTCACCAGCATGTCTAACTGCTGCCTGGAAAGTCCTGGCTCAACAGGCCCATACATCCAGAATATCGTGTGTTCCATAAATCTTGACAGCCTTACGGGATCTCCTTTTCTAAGCACCTTGTCGTCCACCATGACCGCATAGGCACCGTTTGCAAAACCAAGCTCTATCTCTCTCTTATGCACACCCTTTCTGTGACGAATCCGTGGCGAGAGTATAAAAAAGGGGCCGGCTTCCCTAAGGTCAGCCACTGTGTCCGTGATCTCCTGTCTCGTTGCCTGGCTCATCCTCTCATTGCAACGTTGGCAGACTGGCGTTGAGCAATGGGCATAAAGAAGCCTTAGATAGTGAGCGGTTTCAGAAAGGGTGGCGACCGTTGACATGGAGCTTCCCCTTACAGCCTTTTGCTCAATGGCAACAGACGGACTAAGACCGCGGACAGAATCAACATCCCCACGTTCGTAAAGCCTCACAAACTGCTTCATGTAAGATGGCAGGCTTTCCAGATAGCGACGCTGCGCCTCTTTGTAGATCAGGTCAAAGGCCAAAGTGGATTTTCCAGAGCCTGAAACTCCAGTTACCACTACGAGCCTGTTTCTTGGAATATCGATATCAAGATCCTTGAGATTGTTGTGCCTTGCTCCCCTTATCTCTATGACGCCTTTTTTAGACCTATCTTTGCTGTGCGAGGACTTTGAGGGAACCTTTTTCCTTCCTTCAAGTTCCTTGATGGCCTTTGATGTGGGGGTATCCATTCTCAAAAGATCTTTGGGACATCCTTCAAAAAGAAGGTGGCCTCCACCATCTCCTCCCTCAGGACCCAGTTCTATGAGCCAGTTGCTTAAGCCCATTACCGATAGGTCATGTTCCACAATCACCACTGTGTTTCCTGCTGAGGCCAGCTTGTGAAGCTGATCCATAAGGCACAAAACCTCTTTTTTAAAAAGGCCTCGAGTTGGTTCATCAAGGATAAATAGGCAGCCTGTGTCTTTTAGGTGTGCCATGTGCCTTGCTATCTTTAGCCTTTGGGCATCACCTGCAGAAAGGGTATTTAGTGGCTGGCCAAGTAAAAGATGGCCAAGGCCCAGAGATATTGCCGGCTCTAAGGCCCTTACAACAGCCTTTTCATGGCGGAAAAAGTGTTGCACTTGGGAAAGGGTCATCTCCAAGCACTCACGAATATTTTTGCCTCTTAGACGTATTTGTTGTGCCTCCTTGGAGAATCTTGCACCATTACATTGGGGGCACGGAACCATCACATCTGGGAGAAACTGCATATCCACCATTTCAAAGCCTTGCCCC
>Ga0256833_1000619_pt1 | contig 27237 bp, 24 predicted proteins | sample 356284metaG_FD_190535 | JGI IMG/M metagenome (GOLD analysis project Ga0256833, IMG submission 190535) | Hydrothermal vent microbial communities from Mid Atlantic Ridge, Atlantic Ocean - 356-284 | ecosystem: Environmental > Aquatic > Marine > Hydrothermal vents | place: Atlantic Ocean: Mid... | reverse complement strand
AAAATGAGGGCTTTAATGAGCAGAAAACCAAAGGATATAATTTGCAGCATAAAATGAATAGAAATAATCTTACAGCGATAAAGAATTATTACAATTGCTTACAAATAGCACATATTATAAATCAACTAATGCTCTTATGTAAAAATTCAGTAACTAATTTGTGGAATACAGCTGTAAAAATATGGCAATATATAAAAGCCGCTTTACTTATTTTAGACAATTATTGTCCAATAAAAAAACATAAAAAATATAATTTCAGATACTAATTTAATCCCCAACTCAGTAAACCGGGTAATATCGCCCAGTAACTTTAATAAAATAATATTTATATATGATAAACAAATAAGGCTGGATAAACAAAGATGCCAAAATTGGCTCAACATTATCATGCCTTTTGGCTAATACATCTTTTTTGTACTTTTTTTTAGCAATTCACCCTGAATTGCTGAAATTTTACCGGATTTCAAAGATTTTATTTTTAATTTTTAATATTTTGTGCTAATTTTACGAACTGCCGTTGTGCAAAATAAAAATGACCGAAATATTTTGATAATACAATTAATATATTTACTTTTGATAGTATCAAATGATAGTATCAAGCAGATAGTAAAATGAAACCACCATACGAAATAACAAGTAAAATTTTAAGATTAACAACCAGTATATCTGAAAAACTTGGTGAAGTAAAAACTTATTACTTAGACAAAACACAGCCTGAACTAAGAAAACAAAACAAAATAAAAACAATCCACTCTTCATTGAAAATAGAGGGAAATACTTTATCAGAAGAGCAAATAACAGCATTAATAAACAATAAAATAGTAATTGGACCAAAGAAAGATATTCTGGAAGTTTTAAATGCAATAGAAGTTTATGAAAAAATAAATTCTTTTTCTGCGTATTCGGTTACTTCTTTTAAAAAAGCACACAAGTTATTAATGAGTGGATTAGTAGAAAAAGCCGGAGAATTCAGGAAAGAAAGTGTTGGAATAGTTCATGGGAAAGATATTGCACATATTGCTCCTCCATACCAAAATGTTCCGTATTTAATGACCGATTTATTTAAATATATCAAGAATAATGAAGACCCAATTTTAATAAAAAGTTGTGTATTTCACTATGAAATGGAATTTATTCACCCTTTTATTGATGGAAATGGAAGAATGGGGAGATTGTGGCAAACCGTAATTTTAATGGATAAATATCCTATATTTGAATTCTTACCATTTGAGAGTTTAATATCAAAGACACAAAAAGAATACTATCAATCATTGGCTTTATCTGATAAAAAAGCCAATTCAACGCCATTTATAGAATATTTGTTGAATGTAATTGATAAATCATTAACAGATTTATTAAAGTTTAGTGGGAGAAAACTTTCAACAAAAGAAAGACTTGAATATTTAGTAAGTATAGGGATGAATGAATTTAGCAGAAAAGATTATATGGGAATTTTTAAATCGATTGGAAATAAAAATAAAACAAAATATACTTTGCACAACAACTAAGCATTCGACCCACCGATAGACCAAGGTTTAATGCTTTGTTGACTATTTTAATTATATTTAATCATCAATAAGCATAAAAATAATTCTTCGCAAACTGATTGCAAATATTTTATAACAATTGATTTAACAGGTCGTATTTTTAATAAGAAAAATATATTCCTGTGGTGGTCCTCTTTTGTCAAATGCTGCGATTAGAACAAGAATACCTTGTTTGCAAAATCCACAACCTGGACTCTATTATTTGCGAGATCGAAAAATAGGCTTTGATAATGGTGAAGACATATAGCAATATTACTAGTCTGAAATCGTTTTATTTACTGATTAATATCTATTTGAAAACAAAAATAAAGAGCATAAAAGATGAAAATTACATTTGAACAAATAGGAATAATTCACACACCTTTCACGACAAAAGAAAATATGCCAATTCAACCAAAAGGAGCCATTGGAATTAAGGGAAAAATAATTTTAAATAAAGAATATATAAAAGGGTTAAAGGATTTAAACGGATACTCTCATATTATCTTGCTGTATTACTTTCATAAATCGAAAAGTTATGAGTTACAAACTAAACCTTTTCTTGATGATACAAAAAGAGGGGTATTTTCTACAAGAGCACCTAAAAGACCAAATGGAATTGGAATGTCCGTGGTTAGATTGTTGAATATTGAAAAAGATATATTGTATATTGAAAATGTTGACATGCTTGACGGAACACCTCTTTTAGATATTAAGCCATACGTTTCATATTTTGACGATCACAAGGGGATAACAAATGGTTGGATTGAAAATAAAACAGATGATATAAGTTTAGTGAAATCAGACGAAAGATTTAAATAGTGTCTGTCTATAAAGTGCTTGATTTGGAAAAATAAAGATTTTTGATGAGATTTTTGTCTTTTTTCTTATAGTTTCTACCTTATATTTTCAGCTTAATGCCAATATTTATAGTTCTACTGAGTAAATTGGTTTGACTTCTGATTAGACCGGGAGTATTTTTGGGATTGAACCCTCTTCCTGTGTTTATTATTCTTCTTTCAGAGATATTAACTCTGTCTGAAAGGTTAAAAACGGTAAGGCCAAAAATCATATTTTTCTTAAAAAAGTTTAGCTTATAATTAATTGAAAAGTCAGATCTAAAATAATCCGGTAAATACTCAATAAAATTTTCAAATACGATTTTGGAACGATGGCTGTCTTTTGTTAAATTGCTAAAGTCAAAGTACGGAGTTCCACTGCTATAAATAAAATTTAATCCAAGACGCCAATTATTCCATGTATAACTGTTTATCCATTTTATTTGATGTCTTGTATCGTTTGGAGCAGGATGATATCTATTTTTGAAAACTTGATTAAATCTTTGATTCAAGATACTATAAGTGTATGACAATTGGCTTGAATAATTTTTAATTTTTTGCAACCACAAGATGTCAAGTCCATAATTGTACGAATCACCATAGAATATTTTATAATTTTCATTGACCATACCATGATCATTTCTACTAGTGGGGGCTGGCCTTAATAAAGTACTTAATCCATTAAGAGTTTTATGGAAAGCTTCAATAGTTATTGTAGACTTAGCGTAGGTTAATTTACTGCCAATCGAAATATTATTTGATGTTAAAACAGGAGTTGAATTTGAAGCAAGAGCCCAAACATAAGTGTTTTTTGATTGGGGCGTTTCATATTCAAATTGTCTTAAATATTGATGTTGTTTGCTGATAGAACCAAATAAGGAAGAGTTTTTAGAAAAATGATAAACCAAATCAAATGAAGGGCAAAAGTAGTTGGTCTTAGTACTTGAGAGATATGTTGATTTTAAAGCAAGACCAAAATCTATATTATTCAATTTACCGTAAAAACCACCATAAACTGTATATGTATTTGACTTCTCTTTCAGGTTCAATATTGAATTTTGTTTGATGTCTATATTAGACAAAACATTATAATTTGTTAAGTCAATTCCAAAAAGGATTTTGCTATAAGTATTTACTTTTATTTTATTGTCAATTTTAAAAACCACATCATTTATGGAGCTGGATTTAGAATCGAAAATTGATTTAACCTGTATTGAATCAGGCCTTTGCCTTTTGATATTTATTTTTAATATATTTTTCTCTTGATACTGAGCTGAAGATATAGATATATCAGTATCTACATTTAACCATTTTACAGAGTAATTTAAGCCAATACCAAGATTATTCCAATCTGAAATATCAATATATTTTAATCCGATATTTGTTATATTATTCTCTTTATTTTTTAATGAAATAATATAGCTATCGTCGTAGAGATCCATACTTTTATAAAAGCTTAATTTAATTTCCTGTTTTTTATTGATTTTATATAAGAAAGTATTGTTAAAATCATAAAACATGAATCCGGGACTCTTTGAATTTAACAAGTTACTATCTTGTAAAACCTGATTATTTTTTGAAGTAACTTCATATAATATAGATTTTTTTGTCTTTTCGAAAACAGATTTTCTGATAGCAATATTTATTTTAAATTTATTCGAAACAGGAATTACAGCATTAGCAGATAAATACATCAAATTAGCGTCAAAATCAGCTAAAAACGTTTTGATATTGTCATAGGAACTCATTTTCACAATACCACCCGTCATAGACCTAATAGAAGGTGGGATTGTGTTTTTGTACACATTCACCTCCTTAACAAAATCATTATTAATTGAACTGAACACATTGTAAAAATGAGTAGGGTTATAAATTCTAAGTCCGTCAAGTATTACTAAAGTTTCAAAAGACTTACTTCCTCTGAAGTTTATTTTCGATGATTTATCATTATTGGCATAGACGGAAGGTAAAAATTGAACTTTTCGTAACACATCCTCAGTAATAAATGATGAAAATTCATATTGTTCATTATCAATCTTATAATTAATCAAACTAGTATTTATTTCCATTGGTTTTATTGGCTTTAGTATCATTATTACCGGCAATATTCTGGTTTTAACTTCAAGTTCTATATCAGAGTTACCAATAAAACTATGTAGCTCAAGTTTTTTGTCTTTATAACCCATTCTATGTATGATTATGGTATCGTTTCCTTTTATATAATCGCTTGGAATAATCAAATCAAAAAAACCATTCTCATCAGAATAACATCCAATTGGAGAGCCAAGCAAGGAAACTGCTGCAAAAGAAATATTTTTATTGTCAAATTTCTCCCTTATTTGACCTACAAGTTTTAACGAATTGGTATCATTATACTCTTTTTTTCTTAAAAGGAGTTGTTTATCTTCAGTAATGACATACTCCAAATCTGTTTGAGATAATAATAAATCCAAAGCAATTTTTATAGGAACACCTTTTAAACTAATCTTGCAAAATTTGTTTTGCAAAATTCCGGATTCGTATGCTAAACGCAAATTTTCCTTTAATGCTATTTTATTGATTTCTTCGGTCAGATTATTTTGAGCCGATATTGAAGATTGAGATAAAAAGAATATGCTTTGACAAAATAATACTATTATTGTAATAATACTTTTGATCATATCGCCATTATAGTTTTTAAAAATCGAATACAGGTTCATATCTCTTGTGTCTATTCACTAATATAAACAGTTTTATCTTCGATTTTGTATGTCAAGTGCATGGGCCAGCAAATTTTTTCTAAAGTTTTTTCTTTGGAATTTATAATTAGTTGCCCGGTAAATTTGCGATTGAGTATAGAATTATCAGCTACTATACTTAAATCAAAAATTCTTTCTAATTCATCAAAAACAAATCTTAAACTTTTAGTATCGAAAGAGATTACCCTATCTTTCCATATATATTTTTTATTAGCATCAAATTTATATACTTCTATTTCTTTATCAATATCAATTACAGCTGTATTGCCGGGTAATAACAGTATACTATCTTTGGTGATTTTATTAATTACCCGTACTTTGCCGGTAAAACACATTACTTCCAAACGTTTATTTCTATCATACACATTAAAGCTTGTCCCGAGTACTTCAATGTTAGAAACAGGCGTTTCAACCACAAACTTGTTTCCTTTAGCGACTCTAAAAAAGGCTTCTCCTTCAAGTTTTATATGTCGATTTTTGTTCCATCCGGTCTTTTTATAAATTAGCTTGCTATCTACATTTAAATCAACGGTAGATTGATCGGGTAAGGTTATTGTAGTCATCTCTGCCTTATCGGTTTTGATAGTATTATCACTAAAAAACAGATAATTTATAGAAACAAAAGCAATTATAATAGCTGCCGCAATCGCAATTTTGTAAAAGTGTTTTAAGAAATATTTAGATTTCTTGTTTTCTTGTTTAATTCCTTTTTGGATGTTTTTCCAAATTATTTCTATCTGTTGTTTTTGAGGATAATTTTTTTTATAGCGAAGCGATTTTACAATTAATTCAGCTTCTTCTGCGACAGGAATCAATTGGGGATGATTAGAAAGAATCTTTTCCCACTGTTGCACAGCAAAACGATCGCCTTTTCTAACAAAGGCGATAAACGAATCGTCATTTAAGAAGTCTTCTAAATCGTATTGTAAGTATTTATCATTCATTTTATTTCTATTCAACAAATTAAACTATCTCCACAAAAAAGAGTCAAATTTGTTTGTTTTGTACTCAATTTATTGCGGAAACTTTAGTAAAAAATTAATATTGGCAAGAACCATCCAAATAGTAAAGTACGTTTTTAGTTTTGATAGAGCTCTATTTAATGCATTTCTCGCTGATTGATAATTTATTTCTAGGATTTCAGCAATTTCTTTATTATTGAATCCTTGAAAAAACTTTAAGTATAAAATATGTTGTTGTTTTTTGCTTAATTTTTGATATGCGTTATGAAGTTTTTTGATTTTTTCACTATTCATTTCTGTATCTACAAGAATAGTTTCAATAGACAATTCAGATTTAAAATAAATACTTTCATCTATTGAAACAACGGATAAACTCTTTTTGTTAAATCTGACTATTCTTCTTTTAAGAGATATAAAAAGATAAGCTTTTACATTTTCAACATCACCAAGGTTTTTGCGATTATTCCATATATCTATAAACAAATTCTGAATACAATCTTCGACAACATTAGTATCAAGAGAAAACCTTTTGCCGTAATCATACAGTTCATTTATATGCTCTTTATAAATTTTTTCAAAAGCAATATTATTTCCCTGTTTAAAAAGCACCCAATTTTGGTCTATAGCCATAAAATAGTTTTTGTGTCATTACTATAAACAGAAAAACTAAAATGATATTATAAATTGAAATCAAAACTAATATTAGATTGCGCCTGCAAAAATCAAGATATAGTAAATACCTACAAGTATAAATACGATTCCGGCAATAAGTCTCATTATTTTTTCGATTTTAGTTATTTTGGAGTAAAATACTCCGACCTTACTAGCTGCAAATGTCAATAAGTACGTGAAAAGAATAACAGGAAGACCGGTTCCAAAAGCAAAAATAACAGGTAAAAACAATCCATCAGGTGAAGCAATCGTAATGGGAATTAACATTCCAAAAAATATTGCTCCACTATACGGACAAAATGCCAATGCGAATATAATCCCTATCATGAAAGAGCCTAACAATCCTTTATCTTTGAACTTTTCAGCCAATGTGTCACTAAAACTACCTTTACCAAGAAAATTTAATTTAATAATATTTAGCATAATAAGTCCTAAAATTATTAATAGAGGCCCCAAAAACTTTTCTCCGTTTTGATTAAAAAATCTTGCTATATGAAATTTACTAGCACCAAAATATAGAGCGACACCAATGATAGTATAACTAAAAGCTCTGCCTAAAGAGTAAATAATGCCACTCAAAAACACCTTTTTGGGATTAGATATGTTTTTTGCAATAAATGCAGTTGCTGTGATATTAGTAGCGAGGGGACAAGGGCTAATAGCTGTCATCAATCCCAATAATAAAGCTGATAAAACGGGTAAATTTGTATCGTCCAGTAATGATTGTAGAAAATCCATTTATAAATTTTTTAATTCCGCTTCAATTTTTGCCTTTAATTCTGAAATAAACACTTCCTTATTGGATTCTTTTTTAAACGCAAAATTGGTTAAGTCGATGTGTTTTTCTTTTCCATCAATAATAAGATTCAAAAAGAGTGATGTACCGTATGCTCCATATTCTTCTACGATCTTTTCGTTTTCTTTGATATCTGCATTGATTAATCTAAAAGATAATTTACCTGATTTCATTTCATTAGAAAAATGTTTTTTTAAAGTTTCTTTTGTATTTGCTTCGATAGAAATACACGCTTTGCATCTATGAGCAGTATGGAAATCCAATATTTCCAGTCTATTTGTTTTGTTATTTAGTGTAGATGTGTTAGTGACTGTATTTTCTTTAGATTGTTTGTTATCACAAGCGTAAAAGCTAACAAATAAGAATACCAAAACTGTTAATATTTTCACTTTCATTTTATTTTTTTAATAATACTAGCACTAAATACTAGCAAAAAGAATAAATTTCTGATCTATGTTGTTTTAGTGCAAACACTAAATATCTACACCAAATACATTTTTTATAATTGTTCCAATTCCGAAAGAAATTGCTGCAACCCCTAATGATATTGCTGCCATTTCAATAAATCTCCTTTTAAAAGATATCGCTTTTGCCACAGATATATAATATGTGTATGCTGCAATTATTAGTACGGTAATAATCAACATCATTCCTAAGGCAAAGTAAGGATTATCCTGAATCAGATAAGGAATTACCAAAAACAAAACAGTTAAAATATATGATATCCCTGTATAAACAGCTGCCGTTATAGGGTTAATATCCTCATTTGTATCCTCTTCTTCTTTTGAAGATAGATAGCCCGATGCAGCCATAGATAGCGATGCTGCAAATCCCATAATCAGCCCTGTAGCACCAATAATTTTGTTATTTGAAAAAGCAAAAGTTAATCCGGCTAGAGTACCCGTAAATTCTACCAATGCATCATTTAATCCTAAGACAATAGACCCTGCATACTGCAAAGGTTTGTCATTTAGAATTGAAATCAATTTTTGCTCATGTTCGATTTCTTCTTGTCTTATACGCATTGCTTCCGGATATTTTTCCGATATTGAATTATAGAATTCACTTGCTTCTCGCTCACTCATTTCAAGTAGTCTTAATGAAAAAGACAGACCAAAAAATTTTGCTAAATAATAAAACTTTTTAATCCGCCATTTGTCCGGCATAGATTTCTTTTTAGTTATGTTTTTCCAAAATTCATAATGCTCTGCCTCTTGTTCGGAAATCCTTTGAAGAATTTTTTTGTTTTTTTCATCTCTACTCATTTGGGATAACTTTGCATAAATAATATGCTCTGTAAGTTCATGCGTTTGTTGTCTATATATTTTCACCATAATCAAAATATGATATTAAATAAATACCCTGAAATAATAATACATACAGTAACCACACCAAAAAATAGTCCCACTAGTTTTATCGTCATCACTTTTTTTAAGAGCATAGCCTCAGGCAAAGATAAACCGACTACTCCCATCATAAATGCAATAGCCGTCCCTAGTGGAATTCCTTTTGCTACTAAAACCTGAACTACCGGCAATATCCCGGAAGCATTGGAGTACATTGGTACTGCTAAAATTGCCGCCAAAGGTACTGCAAAATAATTATCTTTATTTAAATACTTTTCAAAAAAACCATTTGGAATATAACCGTGCATTGTAGCTCCAATGGCTATACCAATTATGACATATGGCAATACACCTTTTAAAATAGTCATTACTTCATCAATGATGATAGGTATTCTTTCTTTTAATGTCTGTCTTTGCTGTATAAACTTATCCTGTTCTTTTTTTGACTGTTCAAGTATGGTTTTTACCCAAGAAGTAAGATGTTTTTCCAATTTCATTTTTTGTAAAACAAATCCCGAAACAGTACCTAGTATTATACCACTTAAAACATATATTGCCGTGATTTTTACACCAAACAGACCTATAAACAGTCCAATCGCTACTTCATTTACCAAAGGGGAAGTAACTAAAAAAGAAAATGTGACCCCCAAAGGAATTCCTCCTTTGACAAAACCTATAAATAAAGGTACTGATGAACAAGAACAAAAAGGTGTCACTACTCCAAATAGACTTGCCATAAGATATTCGAGACCATACAATTTGTTTCTGGATAGGTAATTTCTTACTCTATCTATTGGAAAATAACTATTGATAATTCCCATTAAAAAAATTATAATAACCAATAAAAACAAGATTTTTATGGTATCGTAAATAAAAAAATGCATAGCTTCTGCTAAACGTGATTTTGGCAATATATCAAACAAATCAAATACTACCCAATCAGCTATTGTCTCAATCCAATCAAACATAAACTATTAAATTATTTTATCCCTGCTTTCTTTAATATCTTGATTAGCTCTTTTTCCGGAAAAAACCCCTCATGTCTAAAGTATTCTATGCCATGTTTATCCAAAAAAACCTGTGTTGGTATCAAGTCGATTTTGTAATCATCTGCATAATGTTTTTCTTCTTTAGTCCATACATCATAGAAAATAACTTTTACTTGTGTTGGATATCTTTTCTCTATTGACGCCATCACTTTTTGCATCTTTTTACATGGAATACATCTTACAGAACCCAGTTCAATAAAAGTTACCGTTGGCTTTGAATTGTCTGCATTTTTACTTTGTCCGATTGCCAATAAACCAACAAACATTATCAGCACTATAAAAAGTATTTTTATTTTATTCATTTATATTTATTTTATTAAAAAAACTATTAAAAAGTATTTGGGCTTCTTTCCAGTTTTTTTGATTTATACAATATTTAATTTTAGGTGGTTTGAGTTCTCCTTGGATTAAACCGGCAACTTTTAGCTCTTTTAGATGTTGTGAAACAGTAGATTGAGCCAAAGGGAATATCTCAACAATATCACCGGTAAAACAGCAAGATTGACTATCAAGGTAATTTAGTATTTTAATCCGTGTCGGATGTGCAAGAGCCTTGGCATATTTTGCCATCTTTTCGGTTTCATCCTTATAAAAAATATCTTTAGTGGTTCGTTTCATAACTTGATAATTATAGCAAAATGCCGATAATTTCCTCCCTTTTCGGTACTCTTCCCTTTATCATTACCACTTCGTCTACGACAACAGCTGGCGTACTTAATATATCATATTTCATGATATCCACAATATCATCAACCTTCAACACAGTAGCATCAAATTTATTTTCTCTTACTACATTTTCAACCAGTTCAATGGTCTTTTTGCATTTAGGACATCCTGTTCCCAATATTTTAATAATTTTCTTCATGATTAATCATTTATCGCAAATATACGATAAGAAATAATAAATAAAAATAAAAAGAGGTTTTTTTCTAATAAATTCGTTTTATACCTTGTACCAAACCGTTATCAAAATGGTAAAATAGAAAAAGAAATCTCAATATATCTTCCACTAAATCACCAAAGATATCACAATAATTATCAAAACTTGCAATAATTGTAAATTTTGATAATACAAGCCTGCTACTCATTTTTTTTGAGTGCGGCACAATAGCTTTGCCTATGTGAAGTGGGAAATTTAGAAGTATCACACTTCCAATTTATAACAATATCCTGTTGTGCTATCTTAGGTACTACTATTACTGTCATATGATTAAAAATGAGGGGCGCATTCCTCTCTTATTTAGGGTCTGTCTATAAAGTGCTTGAATTTTGAAAAATAAAGATTTTTGATGAGATTTTTGTCTTTCTGAGGATTAGTGATGCCTTAGCATCAGTAATTTGAATAAAGTAAAAATATCGAAAAAGATTATTTTTCAATTTTAATGACTTTGTGGACAGACACTAATTATCTTTATAGACGGGCACTATTTATTGTGTGTGCATCGAATAGCAAAGATACAACTTATTCTTAAAAATAAAAATATAGAAACCTAAAGGATTATACTAAGCCAGCATAGTATAAAAATGACGCAAGGAGGTAACGTTCCTATGTGAAACTTATGTATTATCTATGATGGCTTAGTATATATGTAGAAAAGTGAAATTGGTAAACCTTAATAAAACATTTATGCTTTTGATTGTGTTGTTTTTAAACATTTGTATACTTTTGGGTTTATAAAATATATCATTATGACACAAATAAATTTGAAAAGAGGGTATTTAGAAAAAAACAAAAAACCTTTTGTTATTGCAGGACCCTGTGCAGGAGAAACAGAGGAGCAGTTGCTGGAGACAACAATAGCTCTTGCAAAAACAGGCAAAGTGGACATGTTGCGTGCCGGAATTTGGAAACCGCGTACAAGACCGGGTACATTTGAAGGAGTAGGAGCAGAAGGACTAAAATGGATGACAAGAGCAAGAAAGGAAACCGGTTTGCCTGTAACTGTAGAAGTAGCAAACACTAATCATATTGAACATGCGCTTAAAGCCGAAATAGATGTCTTATGGATTGGAGCAAAAACAACAGTTAATCCATTTTCTATGCAGGAGATAGCTGATGCTTTGAAAGGAACAAATGCTAAGGTTATGGTTAAAAACCCTATAAATCCTTCGCTTGCTTTATGGTTGGGTGCGATTGAGAGGTTGGAGAATGTTGGAGTAAATGTTTTGGGTGTTATTCACCGTGGTTTTAGCGATTTTGGCAATAAAAAATATCGAAATAATCCTACTTGGCAAATTCCGATAGATTTGATGCTTGAAAGACCTGATCTAGCGATTATAAACGACCCTAGTCATATTTGCGGCAACCGCCATTCGCTTGCTTCTGTAGCTCAAAAATCTATGGATCTAAATTTTGATGGTATTATGATAGAAGTTCATCGTGACCCGGATAATGCTTGGAGTGATGCTATGCAGCAAATAACACCTGCTACTTTTAACGAGATAATAAGTAGTTTAGTTATACGAAATGTAATGGGGTATGAACATAAAGCATCACAGGATTTGGAAGAAAGTAGAAAAAAAATTGATAATATCGATGAGGAATTAATTAGGATATTAGGACAGAGAATGGATATAGTAAGAGAAATAGGAAAATATAAAAAAGCAAATAATACTTCCGTATTTCAAAAATCCAGATGGGAAGAAATAGTGGGAGAACGAATAAAAATGGGTGAATCTCTTGATTTAAGTCCGGGTTTTATACAAAAAGTACTAAAAGCCATTCATGACGAAAGTATAAATATCCAAGAAATCATTTTGAATAAATAATGATATTATTATTCTATTGATTTCAATGCTTTCAACGCTTCATCAATGTGCTTATTTGCTTTTTTCATGCTGTTGAAAATATGTTTAATAATACCTTTTTTATCGATTATATACGTAACTCTACCATCAATAAGTTTTAGATATTTCGGTACACCAAACATTTTTCTTACTTCTTTATCAGTATCTGCCAATAAAGTAAAAGGTAAATTATATTTCTTAGCAAACTCCTTATGTGATTCTACATCATCGCTACTAATACCAATTACTTTAGCGTCTAAGTTTTTAAACGTTTCAAATTCATCTCTAAAAGAACAAGCTTCCTTAGTACAACCCGGAGTATCATCTTTAGGATAGAAGTAAATCACTATTGTTTGTTTACCCACAATAGAGTCTATAGAAAAATAATTGTTGTTCTGATCTCTTAAAGTAAAATTCGGTATTTTATCACCGACTTCCAATTGCTTTGACTGAGCACTTATTTTAGCTATTAAAACTGCTCCAAAAATTATTATTATAACGATTATATATTTCATATTTTTAAATTTTATTAAGCTGCCACAAAAATCTGTAATAAAAATGCATCTTTTGTATATTCTCCATTTATTAAAATAACAGCAATTTTAATGATATGTTTGAAATATAGAATACTTATCTGCTTTTTTAATAAAAGTAAGTGAAAAAGATAGCTATAATATTATTAAATTTAATGTTGGATTAATAAAAATCTACATTTTCCTGTTTTTTTCGTTATAGTATAAGTCTTTATTCCTAATTAACTTAAATCAAAAAATGAAAACATTATACTTTTTTTTAGCCGTTTTACTTTTTGCTTCCGCTTTAAAATCTCAGGATTTTGAAAGAATTACAAACTTTCATAATTACGGTTTTTATGCTGGTAACACCAAAATAATTAATGTAAATGAAAAGCTTTATCATTTCATCTATAATTACGATGATCAAATTGACGTATATAGGTACGATAATGATAAAAAGACTTTTGTCGGTCAAACAGAGATAGATATTTGCGATGAAACATTTGTCACAACATTACTTAATGATAGCTTATTAATAACTATTTATAAAGACAGAATGTCATTTTTCAATTTTTTAAATTCTAAAACCATTACAATTTCTTATCCAAATAATTATATTATTAAATATACCTGGCTGGTGCACATTATAAAAGATTTTATATATTTTGACAATTTTTTTTCATACGATTTTTTACTTAATAAATTTATATTTAATACCGTAGGAAATTACTTATATAGATCAAACAATAATTATTACTATAGTATTAGAAAAAACCAAAATACTTATTTAACACAAAGACAATTTAATGACACTACTTACACTTTAGTAGATATTAAACCAATTAAATTTAATACGGTTGTTGATGAGCTCTTATATGTGCAAGATACCCTAGGAAGTCTATATACGATTGATAAAAACAATTTAATAAATCTGGTTATTACCGGATTACACAAGATCATTAAGATAATAAAATTAGATGATAATAGAATAAGTATTTTAGGAATAAACAATGATAAAGATTTTATTTATACCTACTCTCTAACAGATTATTCTTTGATTAATTCATATTATTTCTTGGAGCACTTTAATCTTAATACGGTTTTTTATCAAAGCAATAAATTATTTGTAAATATTGACCACAAAGCTTATTATTTTGATTATAAAACAAACACTCTTCGTAAAATCTCCAACAACCTTTTTATATCAAATAATATTGACAGTTTAGTATTTATGAAAAAAACGGGTATTTATGATAATAGTTTTAAAGTTTTGAATACAAATACTCTTGAAACAAAAGAGCTTATTATCACTTTTGATAAAACAATTAAAAAGATAGTGAAATTAAATAATACAAATTATTTATATTTATTTAAAAATAATGTGGGTTATGGCCTATATAAATATGACTTTATTACAAATTCTATAAAACAATCAAATTATAATATAGAAAAGAATGAAGGAATTATGGATAAGCTTATAAAGGAATCCGATTTTTTATATTGTTCACTAAATAAAAATAAAGTAATGCAGATTATTGATGAAACAGAAAATGAAAATATAGATGTATTTAAATTTAAAGAAATAAAAATAGGAAGAAATATAGTCGCAAAACACAAAATATATTATATAGTAAAAAATGCCAAATGCTCAGATGAAACCATTAAATGTGGAAGCCTATACTGTTATGATATAAACTCAAATGTCGAAACAATTCTGGATGATAATATTATTTTACCAAAGCATTACTATTCGGCTATGTTTAGATTAGATAAATATATTATAGTAAAAAAGTTAAGATCTAATAGTGCAATAATTATAAATACTGAAAATAATAAAAAAATAGAACTTTCTGAATTTCAAAAGCAATTATTTAGACATGTTAAATTCCATACAAAGGATTATTTTTATTCTAACATTGACAATACAATATACAAAGTATCAATTGAATCCTTAAACTACTGGAAAATTTCCGAAAAAATACCCTCAAATACGAGGCGCATAGTTGATAATGAATATTTTTATTATACTAACAATAAATTTTATTATAATAATGGTTTTGTAACAAATGTAATCTATGAAAGTGATTCTGTACAATACGCTTCAAAAGTATTTATATCACCCGACAAAAAGTATTTTATAATATCATTTATGGAAAATGAAACAAGACATTATTTGATTTATAACAGAACTCTTAATACAAGTAAAATAATAGAACCATTTGCTGAAGAAATAACTAACCATTCTTATAATGCAAATATTTTTAATAATAAGTTGATCGTATTTGGATTTGAAAATGAAAAAAAAGTATACCTATATAATCTTCAAACTAATGTCGCAAAAAGAAAAGAATTCGATTCAAAAGTCAAATTGTTTTCAGTAGGAGATGATGAAATTCATTTTAACTTAAGTGATAAAATAATCATTACTAACAATGATTTAGAAGAAATTGAAACATTGCCTCTTCCTTATAAAGTTTTCAGGCCATTATCAAATCTATCTGATGGACAATTTATATATATTAGATTAGGGATAAGAAACTATAGAAATATAATTGTTTATGATCGTGAAAAAAGACAGTTTTCTCGTTATTTCACCTGTCAGGATAGTATTAGACTTTGCGACGCAGAAATATTAAATGACAAAATTTATTGCTTGGCAAGAAATGATGCTTTTGGATACCAAATATATTCTGAAAATCTTAAAGAAGTAATTAATTCAAATCAACAATATATTCAAAATACATCGGAGATGATTGAAACTTATCCAAACCCAAGTTATGATTACATCAATATTGCAACTCCTGTTAATAATTATAAAATCATAAATACTAATGGACTTATAGTTAAAACAGGTATAAACATTTCAACCACCAAAATCAATATACAAAATTTACCCGCCGGATTATATATTATTAGTAGCGTTGAAAACAATCGTCGTAAAATTGGAAAATTCGTAAAAATTGAATAAATTTCCCTGAGATTTTAGCTTTTTCACATGTTGTTTTTGTCTTTTTGTCGACAAAATACCTTGTTTAATCTAAATACTAGCCAAAACACCATACTATGTGTTGCATAGTACTATAATTTGTTTTATATTTGCATTATATAATAAAAATATAATTGAAATGAAACTAGAAAACACAAAGGCACAGATGAGAAAGGGGTTTTTGGAAATGATAACACTGCTTATTATTTCAAAGAAAGAAGCATATCCTTCTGATATTATCAAAAGCCTTAAAGAAAACGAGTTGATAGTAGTAGAAGGTACTATGTACCCATTATTGACAAGGTTGAAAAATGCAGAATTTTTAAGCTATAATTGGAAGGAATCTTCATCCGGACCACCACGTAAATATTATAGCCTTACAGAAAAAGGACAGGAATTTTTAGGTGAATTAACAACAACCTGGCAAGGGTTGAAGAATGCAGTAGAATCTATATCAAAAACAAAATAAAAATCAAATATAATGAAAAAGATAGTTAATATAAATTTAGGAGGTTATCCATTTACCATCGATGTTGATGCATACGAAAAGATGGAATCATATTTTAGTTCATTGGAAAAGTATTTTTCCAATTATGACAATCCGCATGAAATAATTTTTGATATTGAAATCAGAATGGCTGAATTGTTTAAAGAAAATGCCGGTGCAAGTGCAATATTATCCTCAAAAGACGTAGTAGAAGCCATAAAAGTATTGGGTACACCGGAAGATTTTTCCAAAGAGGACTTGGGTGGAACAGATGAAACTGATTTTGCTACAAATGAAAAGAAAGATCAAAAGAAAGATTATTATAGAGAAAAGAGTGAATATAGAGTGGGAAAAAAGATATTTCGAGACCCTCAGAATAAAGTGATAGGAGGTGTATGTTCGGGACTTGCCACATATTTTGGTATTCCGGATCCGATATGGATAAGATTATTGTTTGTGGTACTGGTTTTTTCTGGTATAAGTCCGGTAATATATATCATATTATTGATTTTGATTCCTAAAGCAAGAACAGAGGCAGATAGAAAAGAGATGAGAGGAGAGCCTATAGATATAGATACTATTGCCAAATCAATTGAAGAGGAGATAGGCAATATCACAGATCAGTTTCAGGATTTAGCTTCATCTTTCAAAAACAGGAGAAAGGACAGAAGAAGAGATAGAAGAGATAGAAGAAATCGGAGAAGGTATTGATTTAAGAGGATAAAGGAATCTAAATACTTCGATTTACACCTGATAACTTGACTATTTTGCTGATTTCAGATAAAAAAAAGAATTTATTATTATTTTTTGAGTACAATTCATATCATGATAGCTCATATATATGAAATCCATTATTTTTTCATTGAGAAGTTAAACTATTATGAAATTGACCTCTCTATAAAATATTAAATTATGATAAAGAACATTTTAAATTTTAAATTGATACTAGTACTTGCTCTTTTTACAGGATTTATGTCTTGTGAAAATGATAATTTGAACTTATCTGATGAATTGAATTCAGATGTTCAAATAGATGATATTGATATGAATGCTTTGACAGAAGACATTGCTGAAGTAGATTTGGATCTAGAAGCGCAAGTGACACCGGGACAATTTTTTCAACATAAAGTGAAAAAATGCTTTACGCTAGTTTTTCCGGTGACTATGGTTTTTCCTGATGGGAGTACACAGGAATTTCAAAACAGAGAAGAAATGGGAAGTGCTTTAAAATCGTGGAAACAAGCTAACCCAAATAGTAGTGAGCATCCTGAATTTCAGTTTCCAATAACAGTAACACTAAGAGATGGAAGCACAAAAATATTTGACAGTAAAGAAGCATTTAATACTTTTATAAAAAATTGTAGAGGGGACAAGCCCAAAAGACATGATTTCAAAAAATGTTTCACTCCTGTTTTTCCTTTGACAATAATTTTTCCGGATGGAACAGAACAATCCGTTGATAATAATGAAGCATTAAGAACAGCAATTATGGAATGGAGACAAAATAATCCTAATGCAACAGGACATCCTGAATTCAAATTTCCATTTGATGTAACTCTCCAAAACGGTGATATTGTTACAGTAAATAGTAAAGAAGAATTGAGGAATATAGTAAAGTCATGCAAAAGAGATCGTAAACACAAGCCTCATTTTGATAGGTGTTTTAAAATAGTCTTTCCTATTACAATAGAGTTTCCTGATGGTAGTACTCAATCTATCGAAAATAAGGAAGATCTAAGAACAACCATAATCTCATGGATACAAAATAATCCTGATGTTGATGGTAGACCACATATTGTTTTCCCATTTGACATAGAAGTTAGAGGAGGAAAGGTAATAACTGTTAATAATAAGCAGGATTTGATTAAAATAATGAGGAAATGCAAAGGCAGAAAAGGTAAAGGTGGTCGCGGCAACCACGGAGGAAGAGGGAATGGCTAATTGTTTTTGTCCACAAAGTCCTTGAAATTTGAAAAATCAAGCACTTTATAGACAGATATTAATTAAGGCAATATTATATTAATACCAAATAGCATTTAAGATACCGGATAGAAAAGAGCTCAAGTTTAAACTTGGGCTCTTTTCTATAAATAAAGATTATAAAATGTGTCTTTTTGAATATACAATTCCATCAAGACTTAGTATAATTTGTGCTTTTTGTCCGGATATGTTGGGAAATAATAATATTTTTACTCGGCTCAAAAAATGTTTATTTACTATCTTCTTACTATCTTTGTACTAAAATAAAACTTTGAGAGCAAAAAAATCATACGGGCAACATTTTTTAGTAAATGAATCTTTATCGCAAAGTATTGTTGATAGTGCATTGGAATATAAAGACAAATACCCGATTTTGGAAATTGGTCCCGGTCAAGGTGTATTAACCAAGTATTTACATGAAAACAAAGCTGTTTTTAAATCTGTTGAAGCAGATATTGATATGGTAGAGTTTTTGGTTAACAACTTTGAGAGTATTGAAGAACACATAATACACAGCGATATTTTAAGATTGAATTTATCTGAGGTTTTTGATAAAAATGAACTTGTTTTATTCGGCAATTACCCGTATAATATCTCTTCACAGATAGTTTTTCTAATGATAAAATACAAAGAATATATTCCTGTAATGATTGGGATGTTTCAAAAAGAAGTAGCTGAAAGAATAATTGCAAAACCCGGCAATAAGCAATACGGTATCCTTAGTGTACTGACACAAGCATATTATACGGGAAAAATAACTCATCGTATTAAACCGGGCTCATTTAATCCTCCTCCAAAAGTGGATTCTGCTGTATTAAAGTTGGAACGAAAATCAAAAATAGATTTAGGTTGTAATGAATCTTTGTTTAAAACAGTAGTAAAAATGACATTTAATCACCGCAGAAAAATGATGCGCAACACACTTAAATCAATAGTTAAAGATGAGGAAATATTAAAAATGAAAATATTTACGAAAAGACCCGAACAATTGAGTGTTGAACAATTTGTGGATTTGACAAATATTTTGAATTTTAATGACTTTGTGGACAGACACTAAATAAAGAAATTTAAAATTATATTTTTTAATGATCAAGAACTACTTTCTTAATTGATGTGTTTAATATAAAAACAAATATATACGATGAACTTAGAACAAAAAATAAACAATGATCTTAAAGAAGCAATGAAAGCTAAAGATCAAACAAGATTGAGAGGAATCAGGGCTGTGAAATCCGCTATTATGCTGCTTAAAACTGATGGTTCCGGTAAGGAAATAGATGAAACAATTGAAATAAAATTGCTTCAAAAATTAATAAAACAACGTAAAGATTCTTTAGAGATATTTGAAAAACAAAATAGAGAAGATTTGGCTGTAAAAGAGAGAGAAGAAATAAATGTGATAGAAAAATACCTTCCAGAACAAATGTCAACAGAAGAACTTGAAATCGCTTTGAAAGAAATTATTGATCAAGTAGGAGCGACATCAATGAAAGATATGGGTAAAATAATGGGAATGGCTTCTCAAAAATTTGCAGGCAAAGCTGATGGCAAAACTATTTCAGGAATGGTAAAGTTATTACTTTCATAAATAATTTTTAGAATGAATTTAGGTGATAATGGAGTAACAGAAAAAGTTTTTCTGATAAAAGAACAATTACAACCTTATATTAAAATTGTTAAGGATACCTCTCTTAAAATTAAAACAGAGGGAATAAGTAATTATCCTTTGTTTGTTGCACATCAAGACGAAGCAAATATAGGCTTGCCTATTGTGAAAAGAAAAGAAACAGGTGGCATCTGGTCAATCAATGCATCAACACTAGAACAATTTTATACAAATAAATTAATAACAAAAGAAAAGCTGGAAGATTTTAAAAACTTATACAATAATCATAAACACGATATTTGTTTTTTTGTAATAAGTGAATTGGGTGCTCAATATCTTTTTATTCCGGCTTAATATCGTTGTTGATTATTCTTTAATTACTTTAAACGTTTTTGTGTTTTTTGATTTCAAATCATTTATTTCAACTAAATATACACCTTGTTTCAAATCAGATAAATCAATTCTATTTGTTTTAAGACTAGCTGTTTTTATAAATTTTCCTTGTATTGAAAACACTTGATATTTTAAATAATTATTATTCCCCGAAAAACAAATAACATCTTTCGTTGGATTAGGGAAAATATCAGATTCCCAAATGATTTTTTCATTTATCGTATTAGTTGATAAATATTCGTATGCTCCTATATCGAAACCATTACCTTGTGGTCTTAGAGTACCTTCAAAATCTGTGGTAGGTGCATTATTTGATGTGCCACTATCAATACATGGACTTCCTGTCTTTAAATGAAAATCTCCATTAATTTCATCAGTAAATATTGGGTTTGAATCAATATTTCCTTGTCCACTTGGTAATGCAAATCCATTAGTGTAAAAATCACAATATTGGTAAGTAAAATTAGGTGTATTACTCCCTGTAGCAAAGTTTGTTACATTGTCAATTATAGTATTGACAAGTGTGTTGTTTTTATTGGGGCGTTCACAATTATAAAGGTAGTTGGCGTTATATATCACACAATTTACAATCGAAGTACTATCCGCAGGTGCACTATTGTAATAATAAGGGTTAAAGTCAATGGCCCATTCTGCATTTTTTATGATACAATTATTAAATTTATTATTTGTTCCACAAAAATCAGCATCTTCACCAGCCAATAAAAAACGTATACCTGCCTGACAATTTTCAGAGATACAAGAGTTGAATGTATTATGACTAGCCCCCTCACGTATCATAAAGGCAGAGACATCCGTTGAAACACCACCGATAGCTTTGCAATTTCTAAATTCATTATTTTGGACAGCTGCCCAACGTACACTAAAACACCCGGCAATCATGTTTTTAACAGTACAGTTTTCAAACAAATTGTTTTCTCCGCTCTCTTTTATTTCAAATCCATGCCCAACATCTTCCAGGTCGCCATCACGTTCGGCATAACAATTGGAAACGGTATTATTATTGCCTTTCAGGACAATGTAATAGTCCATTGAAGTATATGTACCATCTGGTATTTGTTGACTTTCGTTGCTGTAAACATTACAGTTTGAGATTTGATTATTATCTCCCCAAATATCCATTCCTGCTCCTGTCGTATTGACAATCAAAATATTTCGTATTGTATTATTGTTTCCTTCCTTAATACTAATAGCAGTAGAATAATCCCAACCTATGTCTTTTAAAAATATATTTTCCAAAATATGATTTGAGTTTATACTTGTTGTGTTCCAGATGCTAATTCCTCCAAGACAGTTGGCTAGTTGAATGTTTTTAATGGTAATTGAATATATATCCGATAAGTTAATACCTTCTCCGATAGTTCTATCTTTTGGATTGAAAAGAGGCATTAAATTGGGATTCACTTTATCGCCATAATTAAAACTAATACTATCAATATCTCCCGGTACGTTTTGATAACCTATAAAAGAAATACGAGCATCTTCAGGCGAATAATTTTTATCTATAAATATGTCTTCCTTACCATAATCGCCAGCTTTAATATAAACAGTATCCCCCGAGCTAACCGGACTTGAATCTGATACAGCATAACTTAAGGTTCTCCAAGTAGTAACTTGGGATAATCCATCATTACTGTCGTTTCCGTTTGTGGAAATATAATAAATAGTTTGAGCTTGTATTGCTGTTATTAATAAAGTTGTAATTATTGTTAATATGGTTTTACTAATAATTTTCATATTTCAATTTTTTTAGTTTTGGTTCATTTTTACTAATATGTAAATATCACAAAAATCAGAACAACAGACCCAATACAAGCAAAATATTTAATTATTATTTGAAAATAAAATGAATAATTGTTTATATATTTAGTGTCTTCAAAAGACCATAAAGCTGAAATGTAATCAAAAGTTTTTTGTTTTTTACCTTTAAAACTTATTTTGCGCAAATTCTAAATTATAATGATTAGTAAAATCAAAATCTATGCAAAAAATTATTAACACCATATTCTATATTTTGATCTTTTCATTTCAAATATCATCACAGGAGATATCAAAACAAAACTTGGTTATCGGAGATATTTTAAAGATAAACTCAAAAGAATTGAACGAAGAGAGGACTTTGAATATTTATCTTCCGGATGGGTATAATCCTGATTCAAGTACCTCTTACAATACAATTTATCTTTTGGATGGTACAATTGATGAGGATTTTTTACATATAGTTGGGTTGGTACAATTTTTTAGCTTGCAATTTCATCTTCCCCCCACAATTGTAGTAGGAATTGCCAATATTGACAGAAAAAGAGATTTCACATTTCATACTGATATCAAAGATTTAAAAAAACAATTTCCAACGACCGGAAAATCAGAATACTTTATTAATTTTTTGGAAAAAGAATTAATTCCGTTTATTGAAAAAAAATATAATGTTGATAAAAGGCGAATATTGATAGGCCAGTCATTAGGAGGACTTTTAGCTACTGAAGTGTTATTGAAAAAACCAACAATATTTACCGACTATTTGATAGTAAGCCCGAGTCTTTGGTGGGACAATGAGTCTATGTTGGATAATGCAAGTAAGCTTTTGGACAAAACTAATGATTTCTCTGCTCGCATTTATGTTTCAGTGGGTGAAGAAGAGCCAAAAATAATGAGAAAAGAAGCTAAAGCAATATTCAAAAAACTCTCTAAATCCTCAAAGAACAAGCTAAAACTTAAGTTTAATCTAATGGGAAATGAAGACCATGCTTCTATTTTGCACAATAGCATATATCAAGGGTTTAAATGGTTGTATAAAGTAAAGTAATAAATAATATGGTTTTTTTTAAGATTTATTGATTATTCCTTCATCAAGTTAGTTCTGAGTGAAGCTATAAAAACTATACTTTGTTACTTTAATTTCTTTTTTGTTTATATAGAATTTAAATTTAGTCATTAAATAGCCTAAGGTAAATTTAAAAGGTAAATTAATTGTTTTTGAATGTACTTTTTCCGATGTTTGCATCTTGTATTTTTTGAAATGGATTTTTGATTAAAATTTACCGTATAAAATTAGTACGGTATTAACTATAAAATTAATTATATTATGGGTAAAGACTATAAAAAATTAATTCTCGATGGTAATGAAGCGGTTGCTAGGGTTGCACACAAAACCAATGAGGTTTGTGCAATATATCCTATCACGCCTTCTTCGCCTATGGGAGAACATGCTGATGCATTTTCAGCTAAAGGAATGAAAAACATCTGGGGTGATATACCTAGAATTATCGAATTGCAAAGTGAGGGTGGTGCTTCGGGTACTGTTCACGGATCATTACAGGGAGGTGCTGTTACTACGACCTTTACCGCTTCTCAGGGGCTATTATTGATGATTCCCAATATGTTTAAAATCGCAGGTGAATTGTTGCCGGCAGTATTTCATATTGCATCAAGAACGGTAGCTACTCACGCATTATCTATATTTGGAGATCACTCTGACACAATGGCTACAAGAACTACAGGATGGGCAATGTTGTTTGGCGGTAGTGTTCAAGAGGCTCATGATATGGCCTTGATAGCTCAAGCTGCAACATATAAATCAAGAGTTCCTTTCTTAAATGTATTTGATGGATTTAGAACATCTCATGAGATTTCTAAGATAGATAGTATTGATGATGATACTATGAAACAAATGATTTCAAATAGAGAAATAACAGCATTTAAAAATAGGGGATTGAATCCTGATAAACCTCAAGTAGGAGGTACAGCTCAAAACCCTGATGTATTCTTCCAAGCGAGAGAAGCTTGTAATCCTTATTATGATAAGGTTGCCGGAGAGGTGAAAAAGGCAATGAAAAAATTTGCTGAACTTGAAGGTAGAGAATACCATTTATTTGACTATATAGGAGACCCAAATGCTGAGAGAATTATAATCTTGATGGGATCGGGTCAAGGTGCGGTAAAGGAAGCTGTCGCTTATATGAATGAAAAAGGTGAAAAAGTAGGAGTAGTATTAGTAAGATTGTACAGACCATTTTCAATATCAGATTTTATTGATGCGATTCCTGCTTCAGTGAAGAAAATAGCTGTTCTTGATAGAACAAAAGAGCCGGGAAGCATAGGTGAACCGTTATATATGGATGCAATCAATGCATTTGTTGAAGCCGGAAGAGAGATGCCGGTAATAGTCGGTGGTAGATATGGATTGTCTTCAAAGGAGTTTACACCGGGAATGGTGAAAGGTATATATGATGAATTGAAGAAAGACAAACCAAAGAATCATTTTACTATTGGTATCAATGATGATGTATCATTTACTTCATTGGAATATGACGACACATTATCATTAGACAAAAACACTATCAATTGTATGTTTTACGGATTGGGTTCTGACGGTACTGTAAGTGCCAATAAGAATTCAATTAAAATTATTGGAGAAACAACCGATAATTATGTACAAGGATATTTTGTTTATGACTCCAAAAAAGCCGGCGGTTTGACTGTTTCTCACTTGAGATTTGGTGCAGAACCAATAACTTCAACATATCAAATTACGCATGCAAGTTTTGTAGCTGTTCATCAGTTCAATTATTTGCAGAAGTATGATATAATGAGTAAAATCAAGAAAGGCGGTACTTTACTATTAAATTCTCCATACAGTAAAGATGAAGTTTGGGATAAATTGCCAAAAAGCGCACAAGAAGGTATTATAGAAAAAGAACTTAAATTCTACGTAATAGATGCGACAAAAGTTGCTCAAAGTATTGGATTAGGAAAAAGAATCAATACTATTCTTCAAACTTGTTTCTTCGCTATATCCGGAATTATTGAAAAAGATGAAGCAATTCAAAAAATTAAGGACTTTATCGTAAAATCATACTCACACAAAGGAGACAAGGTTGTTAACATGAACTTTAAAGCTGTGGATAGTGCGATAGAAAACTTATATGAAGTATCTTATCCAAAATCAATTACCAGTGATATACCAAATTTACCATCAATTTATGGTGAAGCTCCTGACTTTGTACAACAAGTACTAGGTGAGATTATCGCAGGAAAAGGAGATGCCCTACCTGTAAGCGCATTCCCTGATGATGGAATGTTTCCACTTGGAACTACAAGGTATGAAAAGAGAGATATCGCTGATATTGTTCCGGTATGGGATGCAGATTTGTGTACACAGTGTAACAAATGTGTTGCAATATGTCCCCATGGAGTAATCAGAGCAAAAGTTTATGATAAAGAATTGTTGGAAGATGCACCGGTAACAATGAAGAGTTGTCCTGCAAAAGGTCGTCCATTTGATAAGGAAAATGAAGTTTACACATTACAAGTTTCTGTATTAGACTGTACCGGATGTAGGCTTTGTGTTGAGGTTTGTCCTGCTGTTAGTAAGGAAAATCCAGACTATAAGGCAATCAATATGACAGATAAAATGGAAGTGGTTGAAGTAGAAAAAGTAAATTGGGATTTCTTTGATGCAAAACTTCCTTGGTATGATAGAACAAAAATATCTCCAACAAACATCAAAGGAGCGATGTTCTTTGAGCCTTTATTTGAATTTTCAGGAGCTTGTGCCGGATGTGGAGAAACACCATATATCAAATTGATAACTCAATTGTATGGTGATCACATGATAGTAGCCAATGCTACAGGTTGTTCATCAATCTATGGAGGTAATTTACCTACTACTCCTTATACAACTAATGCTAAAGGTCATGGACCTGCTTGGTCAAATTCACTATTTGAAGATAATGCAGAGTACGGTTTGGGTATGAGATTAGCAGCTAATAGAAAAGCAGAAAAAGCTTTATCATTATTAGACTCATTGAAAGACCAAATTGGTGCCGATTTATATGCAAAATTGACTGAAAATAAAGAAGAAACGGAGCAAGACAGGAAAGACTTAATGGATGCAATAGATGAATTGAATACTAAGCTTAAACAAATAGATTCAGAAACATCAAGAGACTTATTACACATTTCAGATTATTTAAAAAACAAATCTGTGTGGATATTTGGTGGTGACGGATGGGCATATGATATTGGATTTGGTGGATTAGACCACGTATTAGCATCAGGGGAAAATGTAAATATCTTAGTAATGGATACCGAAGTTTATTCCAATACAGGAGGTCAAATGTCAAAAGCTACTCCTATTGGAGCTGCTGCCAAATTTGCTTATTCAGGAAAGAAACTTTCTAAAAAAGACCTTGGTTTGATAGCGGTTTCTTACGGAGATGTTTATGTTGCACAAATCGCAATGGGAGCTAAGGATGCTCAAACACTTAAAGCGATAAGAGAAGCAGAAGCATTTGATGGCGTATCAATTATTATTGCTTACTCACACTGTATCGAACATGGGTACGATATGGGAGATGCAGCAACGCATCAAAAAGTAGCAATAGAAACCGGATATTGGCCATTATACAGATTTAATCCTCGCAATGCACAGGGCAAGAGATTTAAACTTGATAGCAAGCCTCCTTCAAGACCACTTGAAGACTTCATGTACTTGGAAGGCAGGTTTAACAGAGTTGCTAAGCAAGATCCTGAAAG
>Ga0256833_1000618_pt1 | contig 27249 bp, 39 predicted proteins | sample 356284metaG_FD_190535 | JGI IMG/M metagenome (GOLD analysis project Ga0256833, IMG submission 190535) | Hydrothermal vent microbial communities from Mid Atlantic Ridge, Atlantic Ocean - 356-284 | ecosystem: Environmental > Aquatic > Marine > Hydrothermal vents | place: Atlantic Ocean: Mid... | reverse complement strand
CGCCCTTGCGGTGCACCACCACCTTCACCCGCCGGCCGTCTACAGTGTGCACTTCCACCTTGCCGATGTTGTGGGCCAGGTCATACACCTGGCGGGGGTACCACTCCCGCTGGGGGGCCTTACCGGCGAAAGTTTCCTCGAAGGCCCGACGCACGAAGTGGGCCAACATCTGACGGTTGGCGAAGGCAAAATTGGCGGCCGCGTTCATGGCCTGCAAGTAGGCCTGCCCCTCGGGGGAATCGACGGGCGCGGCCACCAGTTCTCGGTCGGGCAGGCGAATGCCGTATTTGTGCACCACTTTTTGGAAGGCGCGCACATAGTCGGTGCAAATTTGATGCCCAAAGCCCCGGGAACCGCAGTGAATTTGCACGGCCAGCATTCCTTCTTCCAGGCCCATGACCCGGGCGGCTTCCTCGTCGTAAATGCGCTCAACCACATCCACTTCCAGGAAGTGATTGCCGGCGCCCAAAGTGCCCAGCTGGGTGCGGCCCCGCTCCTTGGCCCGGGCGCTCACCTTGTCGGGGTTGGCGTTGGCCAGGCGTCCGCCTTCCTCGGTGCGGCGCAGGTCTTCGGGGTCCGCGTAGCCGTGCTTGAGGGCCCAGCGCGCGCCCTCCGCGGCCACCTGGTCCAGCTCCCGGGTTTTGAGCTTCAAATGACCGCCCTTGCCCACGCCGCTGGGGCAATAGTAATCCAGCGCGGTGGCCAAATCGTCCAGGTAAGGCTCGGCCTTGGCATAGGGCAGCTGGGTGGCAAGCAGGCGCACGCCGCAGTTGGAGACCACGAAAGTGTTGGCCACGAAATTGTGGTCATCGTGGGCCACGGTGAGGTCGTAAACGGGCCCGGTGTGTTCCACAGGCGTCTTTTCCACCACCACATCCCACACCCAGGCCGCGTCAGGGGGCAGGCCCTCGCGGGCCCAGGCGTCGAAGGCCTCCCAGGTTTGGGGAACCGGCACGGGCGCGGCGGCCGCGAGGGCCCGGCATTGGGCGTAATGGGTCCACCGCAGGGCCTGGGCCAGGGCTGCGGGGTGGAATTCCACCCCCACGGTTTGCCACAGGTGCACCGCGTTGGCTTCGGTGGGCTCGAAGCCCAAACCCACCACAATGCCCTCGCCGCCGTTTTCCTCCGCGGCCAGCTGGGGCGGCAAAATGTGCGCCTGCACGCCTAAGTCGGCCAGCAATTCGGCCAAATGATGGAAAATCATTTGCATGGGATGGGCCCAGGCATACGGCACGGTGAGGCGCAGGGGCGGCTGGCGCAGGCCCTCGGGGGTTGGCTGCGGCAGGGGCAGGGTGAGGCTGAAAAAACCGGCCAGGAACAAGCGGCGCACCCACGCGGGGGCCCGCCGCACCCACAGGGGCACGGTGGCCGGCAGATGGGTGCGGTCGTCGAGGCCCACGCCCAAATACGCGGCCAGGTAAAGGGCCACGGGGTCGGTGAGCAGCAGCGCGTCGGCGGCCTCACGGCGATGGCTCCAGCCCAAAGCCTGCAGGTCGGCCTGCACCTGGTCGAGCACGGCCGCGGGCGCGCGCAAGCGGGTGGCCGTGGGCTGCACCTGGGCCCGTTGGGTGTACAGCGCGGCCAGGGCAAAACCGGCCAGGCGGGCCAGCCGGGGCAGGGCCGGCGTGTTGCCGCGCAAGGGCAGCAGCCCGGTCTGGCGCATGCGCCGGGTGAGGCGCTCGATTTGCCCGTCCGAAAGCCCCTGCCGCTGCAGGAACGCGACCAGGGCCTCGGGCACGATGATGGCCGTATCGGCCGGTTCCGCATAAGGCACGCCCCGGAAGGGATAACGGGCGACCCGGGAACCCACGGCCAGGCGCTCCACGGGCACCATGCCCTCGGGGGTCCACACGGGATGGTCGCCGGTGGCCTGCAGCACCGCGCCGCTCAGGGTGCGCAGCCGAAAGAGCCGTTCGCCCGGCTTGAGGTCCCGCTGCCAAAAGCGGGTGACCCGGGTGGCCGCGGCCGGGCCGGCGTGCAGGTCCAAAGCCAGCACGGGCGCCTCCGCGGCGGCCAAAGCTTCCAGGGGCCGGGTGTAACCCCAGGCGTGCAGCACGGGCGTGTCGCCGGGCAGGCAGTTGATGTCGTAGCCAATGGCGCCGGGCGAAATGACGCCATCGCGCACCCGGGTGGCCGCCACCCCGCCGATGGGAAAGCCATAGCCCTGGTGCACATCGGGCATCACCGCCACCCAGCCCACCACGCCGGGCAGCGTGGCCGCGTTCATGGCCTGCACCAGGGATTTGTCGCCCATGATGGCCTCCAACATGCGGCGGGTGGCAAAAACCCGCACCGGCACCCGCATGTCGCTGCGCAAAGTCTTGGGGATTTCCCATTCGTAGTCGCTGAGGCGCTGCAAATCCTGCACGCGGAGGTGGGTCATACACATTCCTCCGTAGGGTGGGGTTTGGGGGAAAGGCTCCGCGCGGGCCGAGGCGGGCGTTAGACATCAAAAGTGATGGTCGCCCACCAGCCCCCGGGGCCCTGGACCACCCGCAAGTTGTGGTAAGTCACGGCTTTGATTTCTTTTTCTTGCCCGGCAATCGGGCGGCCCTGCAACCGGCCCTGCACCTGGGTGGGGGTGGCATCGAGGTGAAAATGCTCAAAGGCCACGCCCTGGGTTTCCAAGATGAACAGCAGCTCGGTGAGGAAGTCCACCAGCAGGCTTTCGGGGTCCGGCGCGGTCAGATGCAGGCGGTGCGTGTGCTGGGGCCCTGCTTGCCAGCGCAGCCGCAGCAGCGCGTACATGCCGCGCGCGGCCTGTTCCAGCAACCCCGCGAAAGTGGGCGCCCACACTTCGATGGCCCAATCCGCGGTGTGCTCGATTTCGCGAAACCCTGCCGGGGTGGAAAACGGCGCGCCCGCAGCCATGGTACCTGGATTATACCAGGGCCCGGCCTTTACGGCAGGCAGGCATGATATTCGGCTTCGGTCACTTCGTCGGTGCGGAACAGCGTCCACGCGCCCTCACCCTGGGGGGCGAAAGTCAGGGTGATGAGCAGCTCGCTGCCCGAGAAGTCGAAATCGGGGGCGTAGACGAATTGCTCCCAGCCGTGGACGAAGACTTCCAGGCGCTCGCCGCGGCGGCGCACCAGCCAGGGGCCGTAAGCCGTGAGATGCACATCGCCGTCGATGGGCCGGCCGTCGCGGGCATAAGCGCTGGGCAGGTCGCGCTCCGCGTTGACCCCGAGCACGGGGTCATAGCCCTGCGCCAGGGCCGGGTAACGCTGCCACAGGGCGGTCAGGTCACCCTGCAGCACCGCGCGCTTGCGGAGGTAGAAGTATTCGAGCACGCGGGGACGCAGCTGCGCGGCCAGGTCCGGCTCGGGGCGCTGAAACCCGGCCGGCAGGCAGGGCCATGCGGCGCTGCGCTCATGGGCGCGGCGGGTGACGCCACTGCGACCAAGCGCGAAACCCAGCCCCAGGCCTGCCAGCAGCAGCACGGCTCCGCGGAGGAAAGCAAACATGCGCCTACCACGCATCATCAGCCTTGCCTCCACCCATGTTGGCCCAGGCCTGGGCCCAGCACGCGGCGCCCCGACCGGGCCGCCTGTGGGATGTCTCACACGGAGACACGGAGAACACGGGAGAGGGGGAAGAAGTTAGAGGTTGGTGGTTGGAAGTTGGCAGTTGGCGGTTGGTGGTTGGCGGGGGCCGCGCTTGCTCCCTGCTGACTGCTGTCTGCTCATTGCTGTTTGCATCCGCGTCCATCCGCGGCTTCACCTCGGGCCCAGCACGCGGCGCTCGGTTTCGTCCATACCGCGGCGTCAGGCGGCGGTATCCTTCGTTTCCGGCTGCTTGCGCTCCTCTTCGGACCGATTTTGGCGAAAATCCACGAAGCGATAGCCCACCCCGTGCTCGGTCAAAATGTACTTGGGGTTGGAAGGGTCCTCCTCGATTTTCTGACGCAGGTAGTTGATGTAAAGGCGCACATAATGGTGCTCGTCGCGATATTCGTAGCCCCACACTTTGCGCAACAATTGCTCGTAAGTCAGCACCCACCCCGCGTTTTTCACCAGGTGATACAGCAGGCGATATTCCGTGGGGCGCAACTTGATGGGCTTGCCGTCGACCCAAACCTGACGACGGTCGAAGTCGATTTTGAGGCGGTCGTCCACTTCCACCACATCGTGCATCACCTGGTTGGCCAGCTCATAACGCCGCAACACCGCGCGAATGCGGCTGACCAGCTCCCGGGGGCTGAAGGGCTTGGTGATGTAGTCGTCCGCGCCCAGCTCTAAGCCGCGCACGATGTCTTCCTCCTCCCCCTTGGCCGTGACCATGATGACGGGCACATCGCTGACCTCGCGAATGAGGCGCAACACCTCGAAGCCGTCCATGTCGGGCAACATCACATCCAGCAGCACCAAATCGGGCAGGTCCTCCCGCACCCGCTTGAGGGCTTCGGAACCGTCGTAGGCGGTGAGCACATCGAAGCCGTCGTGCTCCAGGTTGAGGCGAATGAAGTGCACGATGCGCTTTTCGTCGTCCACGACCAAAATTTTATAGCGCTTCTTACGGTTTTCCGCGGCCATATGTGCCTCGTCAATCGCGGATGAAGCCGATGAGCTCCTCTTCCTCGCCGGGGAGGACTTCGATGACCGTCACCCGAGCCAGGGGGATGATGATTTTGCTCACATCGGCTTCCAGGTAGTGGATGTCCTTGCCCGACTTACGGCGGGGGTTTTCGACGATGATGAGGGTATCCTGCGGGCCGGGCAATTGCTCGATTTCGCCCATGATGGATTCTTCGTTGGGGATGTGAATCAACACCGTGACAGGGCTCATGAGGCCAAATCCTCCTGGGAGGGGGAAGGCGTTTGCGTGTGCGGCGCGTCGAAGAGCACCTGCGCCTCCAGGTCGGCCCAGCGCACCCAATCGCCATCATGCAGGCGTTTGGGTTCGTGGGGCGTCAGGCGACGGCCGTTGACCCAGGTGCCGTTGGTGGAGCCCAAATCGACGATGTACAACCCACCCCGACGCCATTCCAGCCGCGCGTGCTGCCGGGAGACATGCCGCGCGCCCAAGGCCTGCGCGTCCAGGTCGGGCTGGTGGGTCGCGGTGGGCCGGCCCACCAGCCACGGGCCCGAGCCCTGCAAGGTCACCGTGTGGCCGTCGGGCAGGCGCAGGGTCACCCGGCTGATGGCCGTTTTACGCCGCCGCGACGCGGCCGCCGGCTTCCCGTTGACGGGGCTGGGGCGTTGGGCCTCGGCGCGGGCCACCTCTTCCCACAGGGGGTAGCCGCACTGCTGGCAAAACAACGCGCCGACCCATTCTTGATGTCCACAATACGGGCATTTGAGCATGGCCTGGTCCCCTACTTCGACGGCGAACGCGTGGCGGAACCGCGCTGGCCGCGCTGCCGCGCTTCATACACATCGGCCGGCAACATCAACATGCGCGTGCCAAATTCCAAATCCTTTTCGGCTTCGGGCTCCAGGCGCTGGAACCGCTCCAGGTCCAGGGCTTGCTGTTGCACCCGCCGGGCCATGCGCCCCAACCCACGGCGGTTGAGGCTTTGGGCCAGGTGCGAAAGATATTGCTGGGCTTCGTGCAAGCGGCCATCGCGCCAGGCCGCGCGACTGGCCAGCTGCAGCCGATACCAGGTCAAACGCTCCACCGCATGGCGCACCACTTTGGGCGGCACACTGCGGGGGCCCTGGCCCACATGCACTTCCAGGCGCAGGGGCTCGGTGTAAGGCCGTCCGCGGAAGGGCAAGAACTCCAGCGTGCCGTCGAGCACGGTCCACCGCGCGCCGTCTTCCAGGCGATAGAGGGGCGGCAGCTCAAACTCGGCCAGGGCCAACCAGCGCTCTTGAGGGCCCACCACGCCCAAGGCCACGGGCGGTTCCACCCCCAAATGCGCCACCTCGGGCCCCATGCGATACAAGGCCCGCAGCTTCACCCCCGGGCTGAGGTCAAAGGTGAAGTTCAGCTGCCGCACCCGGGCGTGATGATAGCGCCGAATCAAATCGGGGAACAGGGTTTTGACCATGGACAGGCCGGAGATGAAATGGGTGCTGCCGCCTGTCAGGCCGGTGAGGCGGTCCAGAAAGGCCTCGTTCCAGTCTTCGCCCAGGCCGAAGGCATCGCAAATAACGCCCTGGCGGGCCCACTGGCGGGCCAGATGCAGCGCGCGGGCTTCGTCGCCGTAGGTGCGGCCGTCGGTGAAAATCCACACCAGATGGGGCCCGCGCGAACGCCCGCCTACGCTTTCCACCACGCTGAGCGCGCGGGCGATTTCGGTTCCCCCCTGGGGGCGCACCTGGCTCAAGGCGTGCAGGAAGATGGCCCGCTTGTGCACCGGCGTGGGTTGCAACAACACCGCGGGCCGGTCGTCAAAGGCAATCATGCCCAGCCGGTCCGTGGGGCGCAGCAAGCGCACCACCTCGGCGACCATCTCCTTGACCAGGGCCAGCTTGCCGCCGTTGCGCATGGACGAGGAGCGGTCGATGAGCAGCCACAGGTTGAGGGGCCGGGGCTGCCGGGGCGGGGCCCACGGCGCGCGAATGATGAGGAACGCGTACCACAGCTGGGGCTCTTCCAGGGGCGGGATAAGGGAGTAGCTGACACGCACCCGCACCTGAGGCGCCCGGACGCGTTCCACCGGCGCGGTGCCGCCCATCTCGCTGGTTTCGCTGCTTTGCTCCAAAGTGCGGTCGTAGGCCTGGCGCTTTTTGGGGTTGGAAAGCACTTCGTAGGCCTGCCGCACCAGGAGGAAGTATTCGTGGGCCTCGGGCGCGGGGTTCAAATCGGGGTGCCAGCGCCGCACGGCTTCACGATACGCGGCCCGAATTTCCTCGGGGGTCGCGTTGCGCGAGACGCCCAGCACTTCGTAATAATTGACCTGTTGCGAAAAATCAAAGGCCGACACCGCGCCCTCCCGCGCCGCGAACCGAACTACGGCGCCCGTTTGGCCCGCGTGGGCCGATATGCCACGACGATCACGGAAATGTTGTCGGGCCCGCCGGCGTCGTTGGCCATGCGCACCAGCCGCTGGGCCGCAGCCGAAGGGCTGGACGCCCAGGCCAACACTTCTTGGATGGCCTCATCGGGCACCACATCCCACAGGCCGTCGCTGCATAGCAGCAACATCATGCCCGGGGCCCAACGCTCCAGCGAAATATCGGCCTCGGCCGAGGAATCGCTGCCCTGGCCTAAGGATTTGTACAACACATTGCGATGGGGGTGGCGGGCCGCCTCTTCGGGGGTAAGCTCGCCCATCTCTTCCAGGCGATGCACCCAGGTGTGGTCCTGGGTGAGCAGGCGCAGCTCCTGGGTGAGGGGGTTGTAAAGATAGGCCCGGCTGTCGCCGATGTGGGTGATGAAGAGCCGCTGGTCCAGCGCCAGCACCGCGGTCAGGGTGGTGCCGCCCCCGGGGGCCGCTTCCAGCACCTGGTCCTGCGCCTGGGCCACCGCGTAATGCAGCACGGGGTAAATTTCGGTGGGCGGGGCGCTATCCACGCTCCAGTGCAAATGGGCCAGCAGGTGGTTCCACACATGGCGAGTGAACGCGGCGATGGCCGCGCGGCTGGCGATTTCGCCGTGCAGATGGCCGCCCATACCATCGGCCACGACGAACAACCCTACCGAACGGCTCTGGTAAGTGCCGGTGGCCACGATGGTGTGCGCGGCATACAGGGCGTCCTCGTTGTGCTCCCGCTGCAGGCCCACCGACTGCGCGGTGCCCACCCAAAACTGGGGCGGAAAGCCCAACGCCTCGCTGGGCCAGTTGGCCGCGCTGCTGCCCGTAGCGGACAAAACGCCGCTTTTGGCCTTAGGCGGCCGCGACGGCGCGGGCGCGGGCGTTGCGCCGGCCTTTTTAGCGGGCGTCTGCGACGCCGGTTCCCGATGCAACGAAGCGGTCACGCGTTCCAGGGCCTTTTGGGCCCATTCCAGGAAATCGGCCATAATACACCTTTATACCCGAATTTTCGCCTATGTCAATGGCAAAGCATACAACCGGCCATCGAAAGCGCCGAGGAAAAAGCGTTCGCCTTGCTGGTCTCGCACGGGCGTGGCGGTAATTTCGCCGTTGGTGCGGAACTTCCACCGCAGGGTGCCACTGCGCCGGTCCAGGCTGTAGACGAAGTGGTCCGTGCTGCCAAAATAGAGCGCGTCGCCGTGCACCAGCACGCCGCCGTTGACCTGGTGGCCGGTTTGGAATTCCCACTGAACCTTGAAACGGCGGGTGTTGAGCGCGTAGAGCACGCCGTTGGCCGCGCCCACATACACCACGCCCTCGGCCACCGCGGGCCAGGAAATGGAAGGGCGACCAAAGCGGTGGGTCTGGAGCACCCAGCCGGTTTCCAAATCCACCGCGTAGAGGTGGCCATCCACCGAGGTGAAATAGACCACCCCATCGGCTACCGCGGCCCGGCAGTAGATGCTGCGCCGGGCCCGCACGCGCCATTTTTCTTTGCCATCGGGGCGCACGGCGTAAAAATCGCCTTCCTCGGTGCCGAAGAGGGTCAAATTGCCGGCCACGATGGGCGACGAACGCACCGGCGCACCGGCCGGGAAGCGCCACAACACCTGCCCCCGGGTGGCGTGCACGGCATAAAGATAACCGTCGTCGGAGCCGACGAACACGATGCGCTCGGCCAGCCAGGGTGAAGAATACACCGGGCCGCCGGTGGTGATTTTCCACACCATGGCGGCATCGCGCAGGCGCACCGCGTAGATGTTGCCATCTTGCGAGCCAAAGAAGGCCAGCCGCCCGTCGCTGGCGGGCTGGCTCACCACGCCGCCCTGGGTGGGGAACTTCCAGCGGAACTGGCCGCTTTGGGCATCGACCGCGTAGAGGTTATAGTCGTAGGAACCCACCAGCACCAGGGAACCGACGACCCGGGCGCTGCTGCGGATTTCGTCCTCGGTCTCGAAGACCCACAAGGGGCGTATGGCTTTCGCCGCGTCGTCCTGGGCGGGCGCACCCGGCTGGGGGGGATGCCCGGCCATGACCTGCGTGGCGTCGGGGGCGGGTGGGGGATGCCCGGCCATGACCTGCGTGGCGTCGGGGGCCTCGGGCTGGGGCATGACCTGGGTGGCCTGGTCCCAAGCCGCGGTGGCCATGGATTCGGTGGCGTCGCCGGCAAAAGCAGGGTCGGCCATTTGGGTTTCGCCGGCGGCCCAGGCCTCGGTCCCGGCCGTCGGTTCCGCCTGCGGGGCCATGATGCGGGTGTCGGCCGGGCGCTGCGGTTCCCCCTGGCGATAGGCGCCCTGGTGGTAACGCTGCAGAAAGGCCTCCAGCGCGGCTTTCATCTCGGCCGCGCTCTGAAAGCGGTCCTCGGGTTTGTAGGCCAGGGCCTTGTAGACGATGGCCTCCAGGGCCGGGGGCACCTGGGGGTTGTATTTGCGAATGGGCCGCTCGTGGAACGAAAAAGGCGGCTCTTTGCGGGGGTCGTGCTTGGTGAGCACATGGTGCAGGGTGGCGCCCAAGGCGTAAATGTCGATGAGAGGCGACAGCACACCCCGATATTGCTCGGGCGGCGCGTAGCCCTCGGTGCCAATCATGGTGCCCTTTTGCTCGGGCATGAACACCCGGGCGATGCCGAAGTCGATGAGTTTGACCTCGTCTTGCGGGGTAATCATGATGTTGGAGGGCTTGACATCGCGAAAAATGAGGGGCCGCTCGGCATGGGTGTGCAGATAATGCAACACATCGGCCACCGCGATGGCCCAGCGCACCACCCGGTCGATGGGCAGGAAGCCCTCGGTTTTGCGGATGAGGGCGTCCAGCGTAGTGCCCGGGATGTATTCCAAAATCAGATAGGCCCGGTCGCCCACCGAGAAGAAGTCGTACACCGTGGGAATGGCCGGATGGGAGAGCTGGGCCAGCAGGTGCGCCTCACGCTCGAAGGCCCGCAGCACATGTTCTTTGAGCCGCGGGTTGGCGATGGTCATCTCCTTGACCGCCACTAAGCGCTCGATGCGGGGGAAATGCAAGTCGCGCGCCAGATAGACGGTGCTCATGCCGCCCGAGCCGAGCACCCGGCGAATTTCGTAGCGTTGAAGCAGGCGAGTTCCCGGGGCCAAGGCGGGACGACGAGCCGCGGCTTTGGCCTGGGAATCGGAGCGCGTTGCCTTGTTCAGCGTGGCCTCCTTCCACCCCGGCAAGATAGCGGTTCTATTATACCGCGTAAATGCCCATATTTGGGGGCCTTTTTCGGCGCGATGGCGATGTTTTTCCAGGCCCTCACCCGAACGCCCAGGGCCTTGAAGCCGCGCCCCGCTCTCCATGGCTATACGCACAACCGCCTACCCCGGCCAATAAAAACGGCGAGGCCCCACAAGGAAGCCTCGCCAGCACGGAGGGAAAGGAGGGGAGGATGGAGGAGGTGGTTGACTACCGCTTGGTGTAGGTGGGCGCTTTGCGAGCCCGCTTGAGGCCGGGCTTCTTGCGCTCTTTCTCCCGGGCATCGCGGGTGAGCAAGCCGGCTTTGCGCAGCGCGGGGCGGTGGTCCGGGTTCATCTTGAGGAACGCCCGGGCCAGCCCCAGACGCACCGCGCCGGCCTGACCGGTGACCCCGCCGCCCATGACCAGCACGGTCACATCGTATTTTTCCCGCGGCTCACCCAGCACCACGAAGGGCTGCAAGATGTATTCCACATCGCCGAAGCGGGTGAAATAAGCCTCTAAGGGTTTGCCGTTGACCAAAAAGCGTCCCGTGCCGGGCATGATGCGCACGCGCGCGGTGGCTTCCTTGCGCCGGCCAATGCCTTCGAAATAGCGAACAGTCACGGTCATGGTCGTTGCCTCCCAAAATTAGTCCACTTCCAGCGGCTTGGGCTGCTGGGCTTCGTGGGGGTGCTGAGGCCCGGCATAGACCTTCAGCCGCTTGAGCATTTTACGACCCAGGCGGTTCTTGGGCAGCATCCCTTTGACGGCCAGCTCGATGGCCCGCTCGGGATGCGTGCGCAGCATGTCCTTGAGCGAGGTCTCGTGAATGCCGCCCGGGTAGCCGGAGTGCCGGTAGTACTTCTTGTCTTCCAGCTTGCGCCCGGTGACGCGGATGCGCGCCGCGTTGATGACGACGACGAAGTCGCCCATGTCTACGCCGGGGGTGTAGGCCGGCTTGTGCTTGCCCATGAGCACCGTGGCGATTTTGGCCGCCAACCGGCCCAGGATTTGCCCGCTGGCATCCACCACATACCAGTCGTGGGTGACCTCGTCGGGCTTGGGGTAGTAAGTGCGGGTGATTTTCGTAGTCACGGCTCTTTCTCCTGCCGTTGAAATCTGCTGCCGGCGACCGCTCAAACGGCCGCGTCGGGTTCGTCGTTCCACAAAGCCTGCCACCAGGCCCGAAAGCGGGTTTCGGGCCAGGGCTGTTGCAACTGGGTTGGCGCCTGGGGGGCGTAATACACCGCGGCCAAATACAGGCCTTGGGGCGGCGCCAACACGGCCCACGGCTGCGCCGGGGGTTCCGCCAGGGCCTGCTGCCATGCGGCGAGCGAACGCCGGCCCTGGGCGATTTCCACCTGGGCGGCCACCAGACGCCGCACCATGCGATAGAGGAAGGCGTCGGCGGCCACATCGAAGGCCCACTCGTCGGGGCCCAAGGCATACCACGCGGCCCGCAGCACCGTGCGCACGGGGTTGCGACTGTTGCCCGGGGGCGTGCCAAAGGCCGAAAAGTCGCGACGGCCGGGCAGGGCCTGGGCCGCCTGATGCAGCGCCTCGGCCTGGGGGCAAGGCCACACCCGCCAGGCGTAGCGGTCCCGCAAAGGGTTGCGCCGCGGCGCGCAATACAGGCGATAGACATATCGCCGGGCCCGGGCATCGTAGCGGGGGTGAAAGTCGGGGGGAACCTCGCGGGCGCGGCGCACGACGATGTCGGCCGGCAAATGGGCGTTGAGGGCCCGCACCAACGTGGCGGGGTCGTGGTTCCACGCCAGGCGAAAAGCCATGACCTGCCCCAAGGCGTGCACGCCGGCATCGGTACGACCCGCGTATTGCACCCCGGCCCCCTGCCACCCCAGGGCCCGCAAGGCCCGTTCCATTTCGCCCTGCACGGTGCGCCCCTGGGCCTGACGCTGCAAACCGACGAAGTCGGTGCCGTCGTAGGCCAGGTGGATTTGGTAATGTGCCATGGTTGGTGGTTAGTGGTTGGTAGTTAGTAGTTAGTAGTTGGTAGTTAGTAGTTGGTAGTTGGTGGTTGGTGGTTAGCAGTTGGTGGTTGGCGGCGGGGTTAGCCTTCCACCAGCTCCAAAATGACCATTTCGGCTGCGTCGCCCTGGCGGAACTTCCAGCGATAGATGCGGGTGTAGCCGCCGGGACGGTCGGCGTAACGCGGGGCAATCTCGTGGAAAATCTTGTGCACCAGCCGGCGGTCGTTGTCTAAGCGCGCCGCGACCAGGCGCTGGTAGTGCACCAGCGCGGCCTGGTTTTCTTCCGCGGCCGCGTTGCCCTTTTTGGCCAGGGTGATGATGCGCTCGGCCTCACCCCGAATGGCCTGGGCCTTGGCCTTGGTGGTGCGAATGCGCTCATGCTCGAACAGCTGCTTGAGCAAATTGCGCCGCAACAAACGCCGCGCGTCCTTGCTACGACTGAGTTTCTTTCCGGCCTTTTGATGACGCATGGCTCTTCACTCCGCTTTTTCAGGCTGCCCTTGCTCTTCCGCGGGCAAATATCCCTTGGCCTGCAACTTTTGTTTGAGTTCGTCCAGGCTCTTGGCGCCGAAATTCCGAATGCTCAGCAACGAATCGGGCCCCTTGCGCAACAGGCGCAGCACATCGCCGATGGTGTCGACGCCCGAACGCTTGAGCGCGTTGAACACCCGCACCGAAAGCTCTAAGTCTTCGATGGGAATGTTGAGTTTTTCCGCGCCTTCTTCCTCTTGGGGCTCGGGTTCGGCGCCCATCATGGGGGTTTCGGGGCTCAAGCCGCCCACTTGTTGGAAGTGCGCGGTCAAAATGTGGGCCGCGGCCTGCAAGGCATCCCGCGGGGACAGGGTGCCATCGGTCCATATCTCCAACACCAGGCGGTCGTAGTTGGTCTTCTGGCCCACACGCGCGGCTTCCACCTCGAAATTCACCTTGCGCACCGGCGAGAAGATGGCATCCACGGCCAGCTCGCCAATGGACAGGGAACGGCTGCGCTCCTCCGCGGGCGAAAAGCCCCGCCCCCGTTCGACCACGATTTCCATGTCCACATGGGTCTCGGGGTCGTCGATGGTGAACAGGTAAAGCTCAGGGTTGACGATTTCGACCTCGGGCGGGGCGATGATGTCCGCGGCGGTAATTTCGCCCTCCCCACGCACATCCAGGTACAAATGGGCGCGGTCGCTATCGGCCAACCGCACGCGCAACTTCTTGAGCTGCAGCATCAGCGCCAGCACATCTTCCCGCACGCCGGGGATGGTGCTGAATTCGTGCATCACGCCGGTGATGCGAATGGAAGTCACCGCCGCGCCGGGGAGCGAGGAGAGCATGACCCGCCGCAGGGCGTTCCCCACGGTAATGCCGTACCCGCGTTCCAGGGGGCTGATGACGAAGCGGGCGTAATTTTGCGCCTCGTGTTCGATTTCCACCGTAGGCGTGACCATACCGGCCAAGACATTGGCAATCATATGCACCTCTCACCGAAGCGGGGTTGGGACCGCGCCGCGGCCGCCACCCACCACCAGCCAACAGCCGCTTACCGGGAGTAGTATTCCACGATGAGTTGTTCGTCGATGATGGCGTCAATCTCCCCGCGTTCGGGCAAGCGGATGACTTTGCCGCTCAAATTGTCCAAATCGCGTTCCAGCCAGGCCGGGGGCTTGTGCTGCTCGGCCCACTCAAAGACGATTTCCTGGAAATACTTGCGTTTGCGGGACCCCGGGCGTACGGCCACCACATCGCCCGGCTTGAGCAGCATGGACGGCACATCGGTGCGCCGGCCGTTGACGGTGAAGTGCCCGTGGGTCACCAGCTGCCGGGCTTCGGCGCGGCTGCGGGCAAAGCCCAAACGATAGATGACATTGTCCAGCCGCGATTCCAAAATTTGCAACAAATTCAAGCCGGTCATGCCGCGGCGTTGGAGCGCGATGTCAAAATAGCGCTGGAACTGGCGCTCGCTGACGCCATAGATGCGCCGGGCGCGCTGCTTGGCCCGCAACTGCTTGGCGAAGTCCGACATGCGGGACCGCCGCCGCGCGGCCATGCGCCCGTGCTGCCCCGGCGGATAGGGCTTGCGCTCGAAGGGGCACTTGTCGGTGAAGCACTTGGCCCCTTTGAGGTACAGCTTTTCGCCTTCACGGCGGCACAAACGACAGACCGGTCCGAGATACCTACCCATGAGTGCGCCTCTCTCCTTGGACAAGATGCCGCCCTCGACCCCACCCGGGACGAGGGCCGGAAGCGTGTTCGCCGTACCCGCCGGCCATCACACCCGCCGCTTCTTGGGCGGCCGACAGCCGTTGTGGGGGATGGGCGTAATGTCGGAAATGGACAAAATCTTCAAGTCGGTGTTGAGCAAGGCCCGCAGGGCGGCTTCTCGACCCGGGCCCGGGCCCTTGATGAGCACATGGGCCTCGTGCATGCCCATATCCTTGGCCGCCTTCACGGCCTGCTCCACTGCCAAACGAGCGGCGAAGGGGGTGCTTTTGCGGGTGCCTTTGAAGCCCACGGTGCCACCGCTGGCCCAGGCCACGGTGTTGCCCTGTTCGTCGGTTACGGTGACGATGGTGTTGTTGAAGGTGGCCTGGATGTAAATGCGGCCCCGGCTCACCACGCGCTTGACTTTCTTGCTCCGACGGCGAGATGAACGAACCGAACGAGCCATAACGCTTTTCTCTCCTTGCCCAAAGTGGCAGGATGGGCCCAACCCACCCCGAGGTTACTTCTTCTTCGCGCCGCGGCGCCGACCCCGCCCGGCCACGGTCTTGCGCGGGCCCTTGCGGGTGCGGGCGTTGGTGCGCGTGCGCTGCCCCCGCACCGGCAGCCCACGACGATGGCGCAGGCCGCGGTAACAACCGATGTCCATCAGCCGCTTGATGTTCATCTGCACCTCCCGGCGCAGGTCGCCTTCCACTTTGTAATTACGGCTGATGAACTCCCGCAGCCGCGCGATTTCGTCGGGGCTCAGGCTGTGCACCCGGGTGTCGGGGTTGACGCCGGTGTGCGCCAAAATCTCCTTGGCCCGCGAGCGGCCAATGCCGTAAATGTAGGTCAGCGCGATTTCGATGCGCTTGTTGCGTGGTAAGTCAACGCCTGCAATACGAGCCATGATTGCTTACCCCTGTCGTTGTTTGTGGCGCGGATTTTCACAAATCACATACACACGGCCCTTGCGCCGCACAATTTTGCATTTGGAACAGCGTTTTTTCACCGAAGCAGAAACCTTCATGGTTTTCTCTCCTTCTCAGGCGCCAAAGCGACCCGTCTCCGCGAAAAGAGTATTATACAGGAAACCGCCCTTTTGTCCAGGGCTGCATCGCTTTTTCGCGGTCAATCGGCCACGGTCAAAATCAAGGGCCCGTGCGCGGTCACCGCGATGGTGTGCTCAAAGTGGGCGGTGAGGGAACCGTCGGCCGAGACCACGGTCCACTTATCGGCCTTGACCTTGGTCTTGGGCGTTCCCACCAGCACCATGGGCTCCAGGGCCACGGTCATGCCTTCCCGAATGAGCGCGCCCCGGCCCGGGGTGCCGTAGTTGGGTATCATGGGGAACTCGTGCATGGAGCGCCCCACGCCGTGGCCCGTATACTCCCGGGTGACATGGAAGCCGTGGACCTCCACATGGCGCTGGATGGCCGCGGACACATCGCCCACCCGGTTGCCCGGGCGCAATTGCTCGATGCCCCGGTAGAGGGCCTCTTCGGTCACCCGAATGAGCCGACGGGCCAGGGGGGAAATCTCCCCCACGCCCACGGTAAAGGCCGAATCGGCGATGAACCCTTTGTAAATGGTGCCACAATCCACCGAGACGATGTCGCCAGCTTTGATTTTGCGCGGGCCCGGAATGCCGTGCACCAATTCCTCGTTGATGCTCACGGTGATGGTCGCGGGGTACGGGTAGGGCCCGGGGTAGCCCTTGAAGGCAGGACGACCGCCATGTTTGCGGATGACCTCCTCGGCGATGGCGTCCAGCTCCTCGGTGGTCACCCCCGGGCGAATGGCCTGGCGCACGGCTTCCAAAGCCAGGGCGTTGATGCGCCCGGCCTGGCGCATGATGGCAATCTCGGCCGGGCTCTTGAGGATGATGCGTTGCTTCCAGACCATACGCGCCTGCCGTCACGCCGCCCGCGCCACCGCGTCCAGCAACGCCTGGGTCACCGCATCCATGGCCGCGTTGCCGTCGATTTCCACCAGCACCCCGCGCTGGCGGTAATAGTCGATGAGGGGCGCAGTTTGCTCCTGGTAAACCTGGATGCGCCGGCGCACGGTCTCGGGTTTGTCGTCTTCCCGCTGGTAAAGTTCCGACCCGTCGTAATCGCACACGCCGGGTTGTTTGGGCGGGTTGTAACGCACATGGAACACATGGCCATGGGCCCGGCAAGTCAGGCGGCCGCTCAGCCGGGCCACCAATTCCTCCTCGGGCACCCGAATGTAGGGCACCACCAACCGCGCGTTGCGCTCGGCCAGCAGCCGGTCCAGGGCCTGGGCCTGCGCCGGCGTGCGAGGGAAGCCGTCCAAAATCGCGCCTCGGGCCGCGTCGGGCTGGGCCAGGCGCTCTTGCACCATGCCGATGGTCACCTCGTCGGGCACCAGCTCGCCTTTGCGCATATATTCCTGCGCCAGCCGGCCCAGGGGCGTTTGGCGCTTCAGGTGGTCGCGAAACAAATCGCCCGACGACACATGGGGCAGGCCCAAAGCCTGGGCCAAGCGCCGGGCCTGGGTGCCCTTGCCGGCCCCCGGCGGGCCGAGCAGAATGATGAACAAAGGCCGTTGGTCGTTGTCGCTCATGGTCAGGCTCCCCTCAGCGCACCAGCAGCCGCTCTTCGTAGCCGTGCATCTTGAGCTCGGCCTCGATGTTGTAGAGCAGGTCGCGCACCACGCCGACGACGATGATGAGGCCCGAGGACGAAATCAGCAGCAAAGTCGAGCGCCCACCCTGGGCCGAAGCCGGCACCAGCAGGGTGAGCAGGTAGGGCAAAATGGCCACGAAGCCCAGGAACAGCGCGCCCGGCAGGGTCACCCGGCGCAGCACCCGGGTCAGGTAGTCTTGCGTGGGTTCACCGGGCGGCACGCCGGGAATGCGCGCGCCCTGGCGGCGCAGTTGTTCCCCATAATTTTGCTGCATGAACAGCACTTCGGTGTAGAAGAAGGTGAACAGCACCACGAAGATGAAGTACGACCACCAATACGAGCCCGAGGTGGGCGCGAAGAAGTTTTGCAACCCGGCCGCGATGCTTTGCACCGTGGCGTTGCTGCTGCCCAGGAATAACCCGGCCACCATACCCGGCAGGGCCAGCAGCGATTGGGCGAAAATGAGGGGAATCATGCCGGCCATGTTCACGGGCAAGGGCAGGGTGCCCTTCACCGGCATGGACTGCCGCCGGCCGATGCGCCGGCCCGGGTACATTACCGGAATGAGGCGCTTGCCCTGCTGCACGAAGACGATGAGGAACACGGTGAACACCAGCACAATGAGCGACACCGTCAGGTAGAACCAGCGATTGGCCTCGTCTTGCATCAGGGTGGCGATGTTATAGGGCAGGCGCGCGGTGATGCCGGCGAAGATGATGAGGGAAATACCCTGGCCCTTGATGCCATACTCGGAGATGAGTTCGCCCAACCAGATGGCGAACATGGTGCCCGCGGTCATGCCCAGAATGATGCCCAGGCTGGGCAGCCAGGTTTGGGCCGTGAAGCCGAATTTGGGGATGACCGGCGCACCGCCGAAGAACGAAAACAAGCGAATCTGGCCCAGGGCTTGCAGCGCGGCCACCGGCACGGCCAGCAAGTAGGTCCACTTTTCCATCCACTTTTGCCCCTCGCGGGGGTCTTCTTCCATGCGCCGCTGCAGCGAAGGCACGATGGGCACCAGGATTTGCAAGATAATTTGCGCGGTAATGTAAGGATACACGCCCATCGAGAGGATGGAAAAGCGGGCCAAAGCGCCGCCGGTGAGGAAGTTCAGCAGGTTGAGGAACCCTGCACCGGCGCCCTGGCCGCTCATGATGGCCGCGATGACATCCGTATCGACGCCGGGCACCGGAATTTGGGCCGCGAAGCGGTAGATGAGCAAGATGCCCACGGTGATGAGCAACTTGCGTCGGATGTCGGCCGCGGTCCAGAGATAGCGCCACGGTGATCGTTTCATCGAACGCTCCTACCCGAAGTTCCCTTCGGCGGGGGCTACCAGGCGAGCAATTCCACCTGGCCGCCGGCGGCTTCGATTTTTTCGCGCGCGCCCCGGCTGATGCGGTGCACCCGCACGGTCAGGGCGAAGTCGATGTCGCCCCGCCCCAACACTACGATGGGATACTGCACCTTGCGCAGCAGGCCCTTTTCCACCAAAGTTTCGGGGGTCACCTCTTCGCCGGCCGTGAAGCGCTGCGCGAGTTGGTCCAGGTTGATTTCGTGGTAGATGGTGCGCTTGGGCGGGTTGAAGCCCCGCTTGGTGGGCAGGCGGCGCACCAGGGGCAGATTGCCGCCCTCGTGGTAGGGGCGCACCCCACCACCCGAGCGCGCGTTTTGCCCCTTGGTGCCCCGGCCGGCGGTCTTGCCCTGCCCGGCGGCAATGCCCCGGCCCACGCGCTTCTTCCGATGCTTGGCCCCGGGTTTGGGTTTCAGGTCGTGTAGTTTCATGGGAACTGCTCCAGGTAGTAGTTGGTGGTTGGAGGTTGGTAGTTGGCGGTTGGAAGATGGTAGTTGGAAGTTGGCGAACCACGAACTTCTAACTTCCATCCTCCAACCGCTATTTCTCCACTTCCTCCACCCGTACCAGGTGGGCCACCGCGGCGACCATGCCGCGAATCATGGGCGTATCTTTGTGCTCCACGGTGCGGTGCAGCTTGCGCAGCCCCAGAGAATACAGCGTGGCCTTCTGCCGCTTGGAATAACCGATGGGGCTCTTGACCAAAGTGATGCGTAAGTAGCGCTCCTTGCTCATGCGGCCCTCCGTCGACGGCGGTCCCAGAAAGGCTTGACTTGCTCCACCGATTTACCGCGCTCCTTGGCCACCTCTTCCACCGAGCGCAATTGCTCCAAGGCCTGCATGGTGGCCTGCACCACATTGATGAGGGTGTTGCTGCCCAGGGATTTGGTGAGCACATCCCGAATGCCCGCGGCTTCGAGCACCGCGCGCACGCCGCCGGCGGCAATCACGCCGGTACCGGCCGAGGCCGGCTTGAGCAGCACCCGCGCGCCGCCCACTTCGCCAATGACTTCGTGGGGGATGGTGGTCTGGTAGAGGTTGATTTTCTTCATATTACGGCGGGCGCGTTCGCTGGCCTTGCGCACCGCGTCGGGCACCGCGTTGGCTTTGCCCACGCCCAGGCCGACCCGGCCCCGGCGGTCGCCCACCACCACGGTGGCCCGGAAGGAAAAGCGCCGCCCGCCCTTGACCACCTTGGCCACCCGGGCGATTTCGATGGTGCGCTCGTCCAGTTCTTCTTCCGAAAATGCCTGCGCGGCTTTGTATTCTTCCGCCATGCCGTTTCCTCCGTTGGAGAATCGTGAAAGGCCTTAGAACTCCAGGCCGCCCTCACGCGCGCCCTCGGCCAGGGCCTTGACGCGCCCAAAGTACCGATAACCGCCTCGGTCGAACACCACCCGGGTAATACCCTTGGCCCGGGCCCGTTCGGCCACTTTCTGGCCCACCAGGCGGGCCTGTTCGGTCTTGGTCTTGCCGGCCATTTGGGCCCGCAGTTCTTTGTCGATGGTCGAAGCCGCCACCAGGGTCACCCCGGCTTCGTCGTCGATGATTTGGGCATAAATGTGGTTCAAGCTGCGGAACACATTCAGCCGCGGGCGCTGGGGCGTGCCATGCACCTTTTTGCGCACCCGCTTGTGGCGCCGTTTGCGCGCGATGTGGCGATTGAATTTGGCCATGATACCTGCCTCCTACTGGCGGACACGGGCGGGCCGAGCCCGGTTTCGTATCCGCAGGAGCGTGCGTTCCCTGCTTAGCGCCCGGCTTTACCGGCCTTGAGGCGAATGTGCTCGCCCTTGTAGCGCAGGCCCTTGCCCTTGTAGGGCTCGGCCGGGCGAATCTTGCGAATGTTGGCCGCCACCTGGCCGACCAGCACCTTGTCGTAGCCCTTGACCTTGATGATGTACGCGTTGGGGCCTCGTTCGGCCTCGAAGGTAATGCCCTCGGGCGGCTCCACGGTCACCGGGTGGGAAAAGCCGACCTGCAGCACCAGGTTCTTGCCCTTGACCTCGGCCCGATACCCCACGCCGTGCAGTTCCAGCACTTTCTCGAAGCCCTGCGACACGCCGACGACCATGTTGTTGAGCACCGCGCGGGTGGTACCGTGCCAGGCCTTGTGCTGCTTGGCGTCCGAGGGGCGCTCCACCCGCAACTCGCGGCTTTGGGGGTCGAAGGAAATCTTCATGGCCGCGGGGAAGGTGAACGCCAACTCGCCCTTGGGCCCCTTCACGGTGACATGGGAGCCTTGGATGTCCACCTGGACATTTTCCGGCACCCGAATGGGTAAGCGTCCGATACGAGACACGGCTCTTCCTCCGTCGTGCACAAGATGGTCACCAGACCTTGCAGATGACCTCGCCACCCACGCCCAGTTTGCGGGCCCGTTGGGCGGTCATCACGCCCTTGGGCGTGGTGACAATGGCGATGCCCATGCCCGATTTCACCCAGGGCAATTGCTTGCGGCCCACATAGATGCGCCGACCGGGCTTGCTCACCCGCTCCAGGCCGCGAATGACCGGCCGTCGCTGCCGCCGGGTTCCCACATATTTGAGCACAATCTTCAAATTCTTGTGCGCCGGCGTGCGGCCCTGTTCCACCCGGTAGGTCTTGATGTACCCTTCTTCCTTCAAAATGCGGGCAATGGCCTCTTTCATTTTGGAAGAGGGCATGACCACCTCGTCTTTACCGGCCATCATCGCGTTGCGAATGCGGGTCAGCATGTCCGCAATGGGGTCGTTCACCGCCATCTTTCTACCTCCACCCGCTACCAGGAAGATTTCTTCACGCCGGGGATTTTCCCTTCCAGGGCCAATTCCCGGAAGCAAATCCGGCACACGCCGAACCGGCGGATGTAGCCTCGCGGCCGGCCACAAATACGGCAGCGGTTGCGATGCTGCACCTTGTACTTCTTGCGCTGGTTGCGATAAAACAAGGCTTTACGCGTCATAATCTACCTTCCTTGCACCTGAGCCTATTGCCGTTTGAACGGCATCCCCAGCAGGGCCAACAGGCGCCGCGCCGGCTCATCGGTTTTGGCCGTGGTCACGATGGTCACTTCCAGGCCCCGAATCTTGTCGATTTTGTCGTAGTCGATTTCGGGGAAGATGAGCTGCTCCCGCAGGCCCAGGGTGTAGTTGCCACGGCCGTCGAAGGCGTTGGGCGACACGCCGCGAAAGTCTCGCACCCGGGGCAGGGCCACATTCATCAAGCGGTCCAGGAAGGCCCACATGCGGTCCTTGCGCAGGGTGACCTTGACGCCGATGGGCATACCAGCGCGCAGCCGGAAGCCGGCGATGCTCTTGCGGGCCCGGGTGATGATGGGCTTTTGGCCGCTGATGGTAGCCAAGTCCCGCTGGGCGTGCTCCAGCACTTTGGCGTTCTCTTTGGCCTCGCCCACGCCAATGTTGAGCACCACCTTTTCGATGCGCGGCACCTGCATGGGGTTGGTGTAACCGAACTCTTGCATGAGCGCGGGTACGACCTCTTTTTCGTACTTTTCCTTCAGCCAATGCGCCATAACCCTTTGCCTCCACACACCCTACGGGGGCGTTCCGTCCGTAGGGCCGGGTTGGATGGAACTCAGTCGATATCGGCCCCGCACTTGCGGCACACCCGGTGGCGCTTGCCGTTTTCGTCGCGGCGCAGCCCCACCCGGGTGCGCTGGCCGCATTTGGGGCACACCAGCATCACATTGGAGATGTGGATGGGCGCGTTGAATTCAATGATGCCGCCCTGGATGGTGCGGTTGCCGGCCTGGTAGGATTTCTGGTGGCGCTTGCGGCGATTGACGCCTTCCACCACCACCCGGCCTTTTCTGGGCAGCACCCGCACCACTTCCCCGCGCGTACCGCGGTCGCGCCCGGTAATCACTTCCACAATGTCGCCCTTCTTGATTTTGTACTTGGGTTGCGTCATGGTGCTCTACTCCCAACCGAAAATCGGCCCTCAAATCACTTCGGGCGCCAGGGAAACGATTTTGGTGAAGCCCTTTTCGCGCAGTTCCCGCGCCACGGGGCCGAAGATGCGGGTTCCCCGGGGGTTGGTGCCGTCGGGGGCCAGAATGACGGCCGCGTTGTCGTCGAAGCGAATGCGCGAGCCGTCTTCGCGGCGCCATTCTTTCTTGGTGCGCACGATGACCGCGCGCACGATGTCGCTCTTCTTCACCTGGCCATGGGGGGAAGCCACTTTGACCGTGGCCACCACCACATCGCCCACCCGGCCATAGCGGCGGGTGGAACCCCCCAGCACGCGAATGACCAGGATTTCCTTCGCGCCGGTGTTGTCCGCGACCTTGAGACGCGATTCTTGCTGCACCATGGTTCCTTCTCCCGTCAGGCCTCAGGGGTTTCGGCCACGGCCGAGGTGTCGTCCGCCGCGCCTTCGGCGGGGGAAGGGGCTTCGGCCTCGGTTTCCACCAGGGCCGCGACCTCTTCTTCCACCGCCACATCGTGCTCGCGGGCGGCTTCCCCGGCGCGCTGCACGATTTGTTGCACCACCCAGCGCTTGGTTTTGGAGATGGGGCGGCTTTCGACGATGACCACCACATCGCCCACTTGCGCACCCAACTCGTCGTGGGCCTTGTATTTCTTGGAGCGGTGCACCACTTTTTGATACAAGGGGTGGCGGAAGGTCCGGGTCACCCGCACCACCACGGTTTTTTGCATTTTGTCGGAAACCACAACGCCGGTAAGTCGCCTACGCCGGTTCATGCTTCACCCTCGCTGGCTTGTCGTTCGGCCTCAATCTCCCGCTCGCGCAAGATAGTCATCAGGCGGGCGATGAGGCGGCGGGTCTTGCGAAACTGGCTGGTATCGACCAGTTCGCCGGTGACCTGTTGGAAGCGCAGGTTCATGAGCTGCTCCCGCGCTTCGTCGAGCTTTTCGATAATTTCTTCGGTGGAAAGTTTGCGAATTTCCGCGGCCTTCATGGTCGCTCCTCCAAAATCGGGGCCGGGCCCGGGTCAATCTTCCAGGCCTTCGCGCGCCACCACTTTGACGGCAATGGGCAGTTTGTAGGCCGCCTTTTCCAGCGCGCGCTGGGCCAATTCGGGGGCCACGCCGCCCACCTCAAACATGATGCGCCCGGGTTTGACCACGGCCACCCAATCTTCCACATTGCCCTTGCCGCCGCCCAAGCGGGTTTCCGCGGCCCGCTTGGTGACGGGCTTGTCGGGGAAGATGCGAATCCAGACCTTACCGCGGCGGCGCAGGGTACGCACGATGGCCCGCCGCGCGGCTTCGATTTGCCGGGCCGTAATCCAGGCCGGTTCCAGGGCCTTGAGGCCATAATCGCCAAAGTGCACTTCCGCGCCGCGGTAGGCCTTACCCTTCATGCGGCCGCGCTGTTGTTTGCGATACTTCAAACGCTTGGGCATCAACATGGCTGTTCACTCCACGGCTCGAGAAAGTCGCCTACTGGCTGACATACACGCCTTGCTCTTTGGAGGCCTCTTCGGGCGCTTCGCTTTCTTTTTCGGGCAAGATTTCGCCTTTGTAAATCCAAACTTTGACGCCGATGACGCCGTAAGTGGTGCGGGCGATGTCTTTGGCAAAGTCGATGTCGGCCCGAATGGTTTGCAGCGGCACCCGGCCATCCCGCAGCCACACGGTGCGGGCCATTTCCGCGCCGGCCAGGCGGCCCGACACCTGGATTTTGATGCCCTGCGCGCCCCGACGCATGGCCTGCTCGATGGCCCGCTTCATGGCCCGCCGGTAAGCCACCCGCCGCTCCAGTTGCTCCGCGATGTTGCGGGCTACCAGCACCGCGTCCAGCTCGGGCGCTTTGATTTCCTTGATGTCAACTTCCACCTTCTCCACGCCGCCTTTGCCCTTGACCAGCTGCTCCAGGGCCTTGCGAATGCGTTTAATGTTTTCGCCCTTGCGGCCGATGAGGATGCCGGGCTTGGCGGTCTGGATGTACACCTTCAGCCGGGTCGGAAAGCGCTCGATTTCGATGCGCGAAATGCCGGCCCGGGGGGCGAGTTTGCGAATCAAAGCCCGCACTTCCCGGTCCTGGTGCAGTTGTTCCACATAGGCTTGTTTGTCCCGGGCGAACCAGCGGGTTTGCCAGGGTTTGGTGATGCCTAAGCGAAATCCGATGGGGTGAACTTTGCGTCCCATAAGGCTCTCCTCAAGTCGTCGCCGGCCCTCAGGGGGCTCAGACTATTCCACCTCGCGCTCGCGCAAAATCACGGTGATATGCGACAAGCGATGGCGATAGGGCTTGACCCGGCCCCGGGCCGCGAAGCGATAGCGCTTCCAGCGGGGGCCCTCATCGACGAAGATGCGATGGATGTACAAATCTTCGCGATTGAGGCCGAAGTTTTCTTCCGCGTTGGCCACCGCGGAAGCCACCACTTTATACACAGGCCGCGCGGCCCGATGCGGCAAGAAGCGCAGCAGGGCCAGGGCCTCGTTCACGCTTTTGCCGCGCACCAAATTCACCACCCGCCGCACCTTGTGCGGGGAAATGGGAATGTAACGCGCCGATGCCCGAACATCCAACATGGCTCAACCTCTCTATCGCCGCTTTTTCTTCTTTTCGACGATGTGCCCGCGGAAGGTGCGGGTGGGCGCGAATTCGCCCAGCTTGTGCCCCACCATGTTCTCGGTGATGTAAATGGGCACATGCCGCCGCCCATCGTGCACCGCGATGGTGTGCCCCACCATTTGGGGGAAGATGGTGCTGTCGCGGCTCCAGGTCTTGATGACCCGCTTCTCGCCGCGGGCGTTCATCTCTTCGATTTTCTTCAGCAGTTTCGGGTCTACATACGGCCCTTTCTTCAGCGAACGGCCCATGCCGTACCTCCTGAGCGTCGATCCCAGGGGGCGCGAGGCCCACACGGGGCCCCGGCCTCGGGGTTACTTCCGCTTGCTCTTCTTCTGCCGCCGACGCACGATGAACTTGTCGGTCTTCTTGTTCTTGCGGGTCTTCTTCCCCAGGGTCTTCCAGCCCCAGGGCGATTTGGGCGCCGGCAAGCCGATGGGCTGCCGGCCTTCGCCACCGCCGTGGGGATGGTCGCGCGGGGTCATGGCCGAACCGCGCACCGTGGGCCGCCAGCCCATGTGGCGTTTGCGCCCGGCTTTGCCGATTTTGATGTTGGCGTGCTCCACATTCCCCACCTGGCCGATGGTGGCGTAGCACTCCCGGCGGATGAGGCGCACTTCGCCCGAGGGCAGGCGCACATGGGCGTAATCGCCTTCCTTGGCCAGCAGCTGGGCCGAAGTGCCCGCGGCCCGCACCAGCTGCCCGCCCCGCCCCGGGTAGAGCTCGATGTTGTGAATCATGATGCCCAGGGGAATGTTCTCGATGGGCAGCGCGTTGCCGGGCCGAATTTCGGCCTCGGGCCCGGCCATGACCGTATCGCCCACCATCAGGCCCACGGGCGCGATGATGTAGCGCTTCTCGCCATCGGCATATTGCAGCAACGCGATGCGCGCGGTGCGGTTGGGGTCATACTCAATGGCCACCACCCTGGCCGGAATGCCCCGCTTGTCGCGCTTGAAATCGATGATGCGATAGTAACGCTTGTTGCCCCCGCCCCGGTGGCGCACCGTGATACGCCCCTGATTGTTGCGCCCCGAATGTTTCTTGAGGGGCTCAATCAGGCTGCGCTCGGGCTCGGTCTTGGTAATTTCTTCAAAAGTGTACCCGGTACGGTGCCGCAGCGAGGGCGTGACCGGCTTGTACTTCTTGATGCCCATCTCAACTCACCCCTTCGAAGAGGTCGATGCTGTGCCCTTCTTTCAGGGTCACAATGGCCTTCTTGTAGCCGGGCTTGCGCACCACGGTGCGACGATTGCGCCAACGCACGGTGCGCTTGGCCGGCATCTTCATCACCCGCACCTTTTCGACTTCCACATCGAAAATGGCTTCCACCGCCTGCTTAATCATGGGCTTGGTGGCGTTGTCGGCCACTTCAAAGACATATTGGCGGCGGTTTTTGGCCAGCCAGTAGGATTTTTCAGTGAAAATCGGACGCCGAATGACTTCGTAAATGCTCAACTCGGCCATGAGGAACCCTCCTTACCCCAGGAACGAGGCAATCACATCCAGCGCGGCCTTGGGCAGGATGATTTTGTCGTAGCCCAACAGGTCGCGAATGTTCAGGTACGAAGCCACCAGCGTCTTGGCATAGGGCAGGTTGCGGGTGGCCAGGTACACCTGCTGATATTGCTCGTTGCCCTTGGGGCTTTCGGGAAGCAGCACCAGCACCGTGTCGGTCTCGCCGGTCAGGCGGTCCAGCGCGGCGGCCATCCAACGGGTTTTGACCTCGGGCACCCGCAGGTCGTCCACCACCACGATGGCGTTTTCCCGGGCCTTGAGGGAAAGGGCCGAGCGCAATGCGGCCCGGCGCATTTTGCGCGGCATGTCTTGCTCGTAGCTGCGGGGCTTGGGGCCGTGCACCACGCCGCCGCCCACCCAGTGGGGCGCGCGAATGGAACCCTGCCGGGCCCGCCCCGTGCCCTTTTGCCGCCACGGTTTACGGCCGCCGCCGCTCACCTCGCCGCGGGTGCGGGTGCTGTGGGTGCCCCGCCGCGCGTTGGCCATCTGGCGCACATAGGCCTGGTGCATCAAATCCGGGCGGATGGGGGCCTCGAAAATCGAGGCCGGCAATTCCACTTCGCCCACGACTTCGCCTTGCATATCGTAAACGGCCACTTTCATGTTGCAACTCCCTCAGCCAAAGCAGGTTGCACGGCGCTCACGCCTTTTTGGATGCCCGCACGAGCACCAGCCCGTTGCGCGGGCCGGGCACCGCGCCTTTGACGGCCAGCAAATGCCGTTCGGGGTCGACCCACACCACGGTCAGGCCCTGCACGGTCACCCGCCGGCCGCCCATGCGCCCCGGCGCGCGCGAGCCCTTCCAGGTCTTGCCCGGGAAGGTGGCCGCACCCCGAGAACCCGTGGCCCGCCAGCGGTCCGACTGGCCGTGGGTCTTGGGGCCG
>Ga0256833_1000616_pt1 | contig 27284 bp, 32 predicted proteins | sample 356284metaG_FD_190535 | JGI IMG/M metagenome (GOLD analysis project Ga0256833, IMG submission 190535) | Hydrothermal vent microbial communities from Mid Atlantic Ridge, Atlantic Ocean - 356-284 | ecosystem: Environmental > Aquatic > Marine > Hydrothermal vents | place: Atlantic Ocean: Mid... | reverse complement strand
GATGCATACGATCTCGATATCGTCGTACGTTTGTTTTAGCAGGCTTTCGACGCATTCGATGAAGTGTTCGAACATGTTCGGAGAATATGTGCAGACTATTACGCTGATCCTCACATCCCCCATTGGATACTTCACTTTTTTAAACGCTATCGTTCCGTCCAAATGATGCCTTCGGGAGTTAGAATAACATCGACCCTAACGTCGTGCTCGTCCATCAAATAACTAAGATCCTCGAACACCTGAACCGGATGGGCTATTACAACATAAACGCAATCGTCCAGCAATCCCTTTTCCTTCAAAATCGAATACTCCCTATCTCCGAAACCGCTACCTTTGCCAATTCTGTTCCCCTTTCTATCCACCGCAACGCAACCCTGAACGAAAACGTCCATCTTGAGCTTCAACTCGTCCAAATTTACTTCCCTCCCGTATCTCAGCATCTCCTTTATGGTCCCAGCTTTTCCCCTCTCGATTAAGAGAAAGCCCGTCATCTTAGGCTTTACGGCGAGCAACACTTTTCCGTCTTCGAGCACGATTTCCCTCGCCCTCCTCAAAGGAGAATCGGGGGCGCAGAAAACGACTTTTGCCTTTCTATATTGCTTCAGATCCCTAAGCCTCTCGCAAGCCTTCTCCGCCCCGACGAAGTTTGGAATCCTTCCGTAAGGTGGAGGAAACTTCGAAAACCTCTCTATCCTCTTCCAGACGAACTCTCTGACCTCTTGCTTACTCCTAAACATCCAAGACGCTCCCGCTTCCCACCATTTTAAACCTTTCGCCGAAAATCTCCTTAAGCACGAATTCTGCCTTCAATCCCGTGCAGTGGCACGGGGCTATTAGTTCAAGATCGAGCTTTCGGACGATCTCCCTTATCTCCTCGGGCTTGAAGGATATGAGGTGAGTTCCTCCCACTACGAATCTGACCTCATCCCCAACTACTTCCTCGGCCCACTTGACGGTATTTCTTAGGCCGGAGTGACAGCAACCCAAGACGAGCAGAACTCCGTTTTCCGTCTTAACGGCCAAGCTCTGATCGTCCCTAATTTCGTCCCTCTCCTTCACTCCCTCCCTTATTACGAACGAGTCCTTAAGTAAGGCCGTTTCGAACTCCCTCGGAACCTCCCCTAAGGCCCATACACCCTTCTTGATTTCCAAAGGCTCGGTGTGCTCCACTATCTTAGCTTTATCCTCCAGTCTCTCCTTCCTGAACGGAATGCCTATGTATTCGCCTTTATAAAATCTGGGAAGGAATGCGTCCGGATGAGCGTAGATCTCAACTCCCTCTCTCAAGAAATGCAGGAGTCCGCCGGTGTGATCGTAGTGTCCGTGGCTGAGGACTATCTTCTTCGGCATTGGGAGGTTCAAAAGCAGGAGGTTATCGAAAGCCACCCCCGTTTGACCGGTATCGAAGAGAACGTCGTCCACCAGAGCGGAGAAACCCCACTCCGCCTTCAATCCCTGAGGTCTCAAAGCTATGACCTTGTTATCAGATAGAATCACGACTCTGACCATGTTCGACTTTATTCGTAAATCTTCAAAAGGCTTTCGAGGCGTTCGATGTATTCTTTAGGGAGTTTGTGGAACTTTGCTCCTCTCAATATCCTCTCAACGCAACTCCTCTCTGGCTTTAGACCATCCTTTCTGAACTCTTCTTTGGCCGTATAAACCCAAGCTTTAACCTTCCTGTCGTCAACTATGACTTCTACTATCTTCCTTCTATACTTGGGACTTAGCAGATCAAGCTTTCTCAGATCCCTTTCATCCACCGCGTAAACTACCCCCCAAACTCCGTTTCCGCCCTCTCTAACGTTCGGATTACCACCCTTCTTACCTATCTTATCGAAAACGAGCTCGTATCCCGGAAGGAAGGCTATTTTCGCTTTCGGCAATCTTCCGAAAATCCTCCTCGCCTTTTCCGGATCCATCAGAGTTCCGTAGACGAAGAGCCACATACCACCGCCACTATTAAAGAGTTCACGTTCGTCCTCGTCGGCCCCGTCACTACCAAAGCACCGGCTCTCTTCAATCCTTCGTAAGCGTCGTGTCTGCTCAGATATTCGTCGACATCGACCACTTCGGCCGTGTAACTGTCCACTATCCCTCCAGCAACATCCGTAGGTCCATCGGTTCCGTCCGTATCCACAGCCACAACGCAACAACCCCTAAGACCCGCAATCTTCTTGGCACAGCTTAGAGCGAGCTCCTGATTCGGCCCACCCCTTCCGGCCTTCCCCCTTATCGTCACTGTCGTCTCACCGCCGAATATCAGAATAGCCGGCTTTTCGAACGGCCTGTCTTTCTTCCAGATCTCCTCCACGATCGATCCTATAACCGTCCCAACGTGCCTCGCCTCACCTTCGAGCGTGGACGTGATTATGTAAGCGTTTCCGAATTCTCTCGCCTTCTCCAATGCGAACTCGCAAACTCTCCCAGTCCCGCATATGAGAACGTTCTCGACGTTTTGCAAGTCTTCCTTCAGAGTTTCCTCCCTCTTTCCTAACATTCCCAACTCGATGTGGTTCCTGACCGACTCAGGCAGTTCATCCCAAATGCCGTATCTCTTCAATACCTCGTATGCGTCCTTAAAAGTGGTAGGATCTTTTACGGTAATTCCGGACGCGATAACCTCCAAATCGTCCCCGACGACGTCGGATATTATCAAAGCCAGAACCTTACCCCTAACGTTCTTTACGAACTTTCCTCCCTTAATCTTGGATATGTGCTTTCTGACGGTGTTTATCTCGTGTATTCTCGCTCCGCTCTTCAATAAAAGTTCGTAGGTCTTTATCTTATCTTCGAGCGTTATTCCATCTTCGGGCATAGCAAACACAGAAGAACCTCCGCCCGATATTAAAACTATCAGCAAATCCTCCTCTCTAACTTTTTCGGCTATCTCCAACCCTCTCTTAGCTCCTTCCACCGAATTCTCGTCGGGAATCGGATGTCCGGCCTCTATAACCTCTATTCTCTCCAAAGGCATTCCGTATCCGTGCTTGGTAACCGCTATTCCCTCCTCTATGTTATCTCCAAGAACATCTTCAACAGCCTTCGCCATGGGACACGACGCCTTCCCTATTCCGACGACGTAAACCCTTTCGAAATTGGAACCCTTCAAAAAGTCGTAGACCATCGCGTATGGATCCGCTTTCCTTATAGCGTATTCCACTACCTCCAACGCTATCCTCTTTGCCTCTACGTCTCCTTTGAGAATCTCCTCCCTGTTCTTTATCATCTCAGCACCTCCTAAGCTTAACCTTCAGAGTCACTATCTCGAACGGATTGATTTCGAACCTTATTACGTTTCCTTCGATCTTTAACTCCTTGTTGAACTCTTCGTCGAACTCTTCGAGCAGATTTACGACTTCAGCGGACTCCACGTCTCTGAAGAATTTCATCTCAGCTTCGGTTTTCTCTCCCGTAGCTTCGTAAACTCTTACGATTATATCATCTCCGTCTTCAGCTTTCTTTAAAGCTGTTAAGATTACGTTGTCCGGCTTTATCTTCAGAAAACTTCTCTGGCTTCTGTATTTTCTGTTCGGAGGAATCTGCAGAGCTATTAAGTCGTAATTGAACTCCCAGCCGAGCTTGTAAGATTTCGCGTCCTTCCAGCTTCCCTCATGGGGATATATAGAATACCTGTAGGTATATTTCTTGTTCAGCTCCATAGCATCGTAAACGGGTATTACTGGCCCCTCCTTACCGTGAGAAAGCAGATCCACCGATCTGAGAAGGGTAAGGTATATCGCACCATCCCTAACCTCGTTTTCCGGAGTTCCTCTGTTCAAGACTGTTATTCCGTAATGCTTGTTGCCATAGTCGAACCATCTGAGGCATGGATACACACCGGAAGGTTTCTCCGCCCATCCCTCCGGGTTGAAGTAGTAGGTGTTCGTGGGTCTGTTTACGGCTCCGAACTGCATCTCGCACGTGTATTCCTTCTCCCTTATGTTCGTCTTAAACCTAACCCTTATCCTCGTCCTCGGATGCTTGTTTTCTATGGTGGTTACGAAATCTATTCTCGGCAGATCCCTGTATATTATTATCTTCTTGGAGAAAGTTAGGTAGTTGTGCTTCCAGATGACCGGTCTCCACTTTGTCGTAAGCCTGTAAGGCCATATAAGCGAGTAGTATTTGGTATCGACGGTTATTATTACTCTCAGCGGAGTATCCTCGACGGTCAGGTTGTCCACCTTGAACCTACCGAACCTTATCCCCTCTCCTCCTTCAGCTTTAACCGGCGTGTCTATGTCCTCGTAGTGGTGGTAGAGATCTCCCGCCTCGCTCTCAACTACTATCTCGTTCCCTTCATAAACTATTACATCGTCTCCTTTGCTCACCATTATGATGCCATTCTCCGGGTTGAAGTTGACCCTGAAGAACTTGTTGTTTACGACCGTGGAACTTCTTATCAAGAATCCGTCCGTCTTCTCCACGGGCTCCCTGTCTATTAGTTTGTAAACTTTGTATCCTAAAGCCGGGACTCTTGCCACGAATCCTACCCTCGCGTATCCTATCGAACCGTCGTAGTATCTGCTTATTTTTATGACTTCAACCTTTCTCTCCTCATCTCCGCACTTCACACCCTTTATGTCGTAGATGTATCCCCTGTCGAAGCTTAGATCCACTTCCACCCAGTTCTCGACGTCCCAGGGAAGGGGATTGAAGACCGCGATGTCTCCCTCCGCTGATTCGTCCGAATCGGCTTCCAGCAGATTCTCGAGGACATCGTTCATCAGGTGGGGTATCTTCATTTTAAGAAAGTCTATGTTGAGCTTAACTTCCGTGTATCCCTCGTCCGCTCCCGTTCCAGGGAGTATGTCGTGGAACGCGTTGAACAGTATTTTCTTCCAACAGTTCGTAAGTTCTTCGCTGTGGTATTGGCCGTTAAGCAGGAAACCTATAGTGTCGAACCTTTCGAGGGTCAGCAGATCGCACTCCAGCTTTCTGAGGCTTAGCTTTATCCATATTCTGCTCGATGCGGTGTCGGGAAAGACGGGGGAAAACCTTCCGCAGAACATCTCACCCTTCCTAACGGGCAATTTGTCTGCGAACTTCTCCACTTCCTTGAAAAACTCTGAAGGTAATGCTATTTTCATGACGGAGTTTTCGTGAGTTTTGTTCCACCTCCTTACGGCCTCAACTATTTCCTCCTGCGGAGGAGTAGAGCCGCTTCCAGAGGGCATCAGTATGTGATTCGAGAAGGCGCATTCCTTCAAAAACTGATAGCTCTCCTCCCACCTGTCTATGTATAGCCCTGCTCTGTATCCAAGCGGAAAGACGTGTGCTATTATCCTCGTCCCGTCTAAACCCTCCCATAGGAATTCGGAAGGCCTAATTTCCGGGCAACCCCTTCTGAATGCAACGTATTTGTATCCGCTTTTTCTGTAAATCTGAGGAAGCTGAGCGTTCAAACCGAAGCTGTCCGCCTGCCACATAACCTCAACGTCCTTTCCAAACTTCTGCTTGATGTATCTCTTACCCACTAAAATCTCCCTTACGAGAGTTTCTTCTTGGGGAAGCATCGTGTCCGCCATCAGATATTCCCCGTCGGCTATCTCTATCCTCCCCTCTTTGACGAACTTTCTGATTTTTTCGAAAAGCTCCGGATACCTACTCTCTATCTCCTCAAGCAGAAACGCTTGCTCGATCAGAAACTTGTATTCGTCGAACTCTTCAAGAATTTCGACGACCTTCTTCAGAATGAAATCTATGTTTATATAAAAATAATCTTCCTTGGTAAACACCCAGACCGCATCGTAGTGCGTGTGCGGAACGACGTATATCACATCCTTATCCCGCCCGGGCATGGTATCACCCGAAAACGAACTTCTCAACGACCTCTACCCATCCCTCAGTCGCGACACCCTTAGCTTTATAAAGATTTTTGATATTTATATTCGCCCAACAATCTGGATTTTTAACCAAGGCGGGAACGTCCACTGCCTTAAGCATTGGCTTGTCCGTGTAGGAGTTGCCAATACCTATCGTAGTAACGTTTCCGTATAGCTCCTCGTAGAGTTCGGTAAGGATTTTGACCGCCTTCCCCTTATCCGCGTTCTTACCGTAAACGTGAATGAATTTTCCGCCTACGACGACGTTGAACTTCCTTTTAAGCTCCTCCACAGCCCTTTCTTCTGCGAAAACTACCGTTTCGCTGAACTCCCTCATCTTGGCGAGTTTCGCCATCTCCTTGCTGAGACCAGTGACCTTCGCGACCTCCTCTACGCTCATAAAGTAGTAGCTTTCAACCCTGAATTTTTCTCTAAGCTTTTTTATTTCTTCGACTATTTCCTCGTAGCGAACTCCCAAGACTACGACTTCGTAACCGTTCTTGGGCTCTCCACACATCTTTTTAAAGTAGTTCTTAGGAACGTATATGGCCGAGCCGTCTTCAACGATAAAAGGATCGTAAACTCCCATCATGCTTCTGAATACCTCTTGCTCAGCTTTAGTCTTCGCCGAACAGAAAATTATGGGTATTCCGAGCTCCTTCAGTCTTTCTATCGTGGGCTTCGCGACGTCGAAGGAGTAGTCTTCGTCGAGCAGAGTTCCGTCGAGATCGGTGAAGATTACGAACTTACTCCTCATCACGTCATCACTATTATTAACATCATCATCCATACATTATAAGCGTTTCGGAATATTCGTCTAAGAATCTGCGAAATTCCTTTACGTCGATCGAACGTATAGGAGGCATAATGTCGTTCTTTTTAATTTCAGTCCTTCTTTTTATCAATCCGTTTTTCTTAAGTTCTTCGACGATCTCCTCTCTTAGCTTATCGTTCGAAAGTTTGCTGTAGTATATCGTGGCCAAGGATTGCAGAAGCATCTCTCTAATGTGTTCGTCGCCCTTCTCCTCGTGTATGTGCGGGTTAAGCGTTTCGATCTGATAAACCTCCACTCCAGATTTGACGGCCTCTTTAAACTCAGTTTCGCCCTTCCAGAATTCCTCGAAAAGGTAAATAAGCTGATAAGGCTCCACGGAGTAACCGGTTGAGAACGCCATGATCTCCGCCAGCTTCATTGTCATTGCATGCTCTCCGGCGTTTCCCGTCTTTATTATGTTCGTCTCGAATCCCGTTTGAACGGCCAAAAGCTTGTTGAGATATCTGTTCGTTATTTCGCTCACCCTACCCCACTTTCTGAAGTAAAGTCTGTCCTCTATTACCTTCGGCTTGTATCTCCAGTGTAGCCTCACCATGGTGTATGACGTTTTTGATATGCTCAGCCCGGCGCAGTAAAGCCTGACGTATTCGTTTACCGAGCACGGAATGTAGTTGTCGGCATCGACGAAACCGACGTAATCGCTACCCAATATCTTAGCAAGAATTAAACCGACGATCATTCCTTCGGCCTTACCGTTTCTGACGAAACCCGTTTCATCCAAAATACAGTTGTAACCGACCTCCTTAAACGCTATACCCAAACCGGGATCCTTTTGGTGAATTAGGGTTATGGGGTGCTTGGTAACCCTATAAAAATCGGATACGATGTCTCTCTCCATTCTGAATACGTCCTTTTCACCCCTCTGACTGTTGGAAACGACAACTATCTTGCATCCGAGCGGAATAGATCTAAGAACACCATCGAGCAAATGCATTTTCTCATCCTTTATGGGAACGATTATGGTCATTCTACTGAGTATCTCCTCCATTTCTTCCTTTGAAAATCCTCGAAGTAACTCCGTTTGAACTTCGTCGGATTCGAGCTTCAGGACTTTTTGGACTTCGTGGATCTTGATACAACCAAATATTTCCGAATGTTTGGGAAGCTCGATGAGCATTAACCAGATTTAAAATCGGAGGTATATAAAGGTTAGGACATCTTTGAGTGTGTTTAACATCCTTCAATCTTAATACATTATCAAATATAATTCAGTATCAAAACTTATTTAAACTGGCTACGGACAAAACGACATGCTTAAAAGATGGGATACGAGAAACCACGACTCATCCCGAATGTCTCCGACTCCATAAGCATAGACATAATAGACATAGAATCTAATGAATATTCCCAAACCAAAAAAGAACGATAATCAAAGCTCTGCTTGTAAAGGAGTTCGAGGGTCTGTCTTTAAGGTCTGCAGAGATTAGAGTTTATCAACTGCTTGGAGTGAGGATAGATCACACGGTTCTGCACTTTTGGGAGAAGAAATTGGCACCTTACATGGAAAAGATCGTAAATGCAATTCTAAAAGAGCTTCATAGACTCGAATACTTGGAGAGCTTCGTGGATTCAACCACTTTCACGAATAAAAAGGGGATAGGATAGAGCGATAACGAGGTACAACGGAAGTCTTTATCCTGTAGCTGTTTCAGTAACAACTTACGAAAGTAAGGCAATTGAAAGATTGCCGGAAGGAAAAGGTTATTTCTATGCTGATGCAGCCTACGACAGCAGGAAAGTTCTGAATACCATCGTTGATAGAGGCTACATCCCCATAGTTAAACCGAGGAAGAACAGAGCGAGAGGATATGGGGCGAGAATTAGAGACAGAATCTTCGATAAGGACAAGTATAGAAGGAGAGGGATTTGCGAGGGATTCTTCGGAGCTCTAACGAACTGGTTCGGGGATAGAATTCCTTGCTTCTTGATTGAAACGGCCGTTACAAGGCTCCTCGTCAGGATTGCTTGCTACGCTCTGAGGATTTTGTTAAGAGTTAGTATAATGGAGGTGGAATAATAAACACACTCGGACATCTTTTAAGGATAATGATTTAAGTCCATTTTTCGATCTGCAGATATGTTTCTGAAATTTAGAGAAGAGGTTATTAAGTCGTTAAAAGTTGATGAGAGGTTCGTTAAGGAGAGCGATCACGCTGATTTGGCTTGCACCGTAGCATTCAAAATAGCGAAAGAGCAGAAGAGAGATCCTCAGGAAGTTGCGGAGGAGCTCGTTTCTGAAATCGAACCGACCGAATACATCGGCAGCATAGAAGTCGTAAACGGCTACATAAACTTCTTCGTCAGCGAGGAGTTCCTGGAGGATACCATCAATCTGATACTCGATCAGGATTACGACTACGGTTCACCGAACATGAAGGGGGAGGTTCTGGTCGAGCACACCTCCGCGAATCCCGACGGCCCCCTTCACATAGGTCACATAAGGAACTCCATAATAGGCGATACTCTTGCGAGGATTATGAAAAAGGCCGGTTTGAACGTTAGAACTCAGTATTACGTCAACGACATGGGTAGGCAGATAGCAATAACAGCTTTGGGATTCGTGAGATTCGGAATAGACGAATCTAAGAAGCCCGATCACGCGATAGTCGAGGCTTACATAAGAATGAACGAAGAGCTCGAAAGGAATCCCGATATCGAGGAGGAAGTGGAGGATCTGATGATAAGGTATGAGAGGGGGGATAGGGAGGCTACCGAGCTGTTCAGAAGAGTCGTAGAGCTTGCCCTCGAAGGTATTAAGGAAACCCTCCAAAAACTCAACATTCAGCACGACGAATTCGTCTGGGAGTCGGAATTCGTTAGGAACGGTTACGTCGATAGGATTCTGAGCATGCTCGATGAGAGGGGTTTGCTCAAAAAGGACGGGGCTTGGATGATAGACCTAAGCGGGTTAGGTTACGAAAAGCCGGTGGTGGTTAGGAGGGAGAACGGGACGACCCTCTACATCACGAGGGATCTGGCATACCATCTGTGGAAAAACGAAAACTTCGAGCGATTCGTGAACGTCCTTGGAGCGGATCACAAGCTCGTAGGGAGGCAGTTGCAAGACATACTCAGGCTTTTGGGTTTAAAACCTCCGGAAATAGTATTCTTCGAGTTCGTTTCCTTGCCGGAAGGTTCGATGAGCACGAGGAGGGGTAAGTTCATCTCCGCAGACGAACTGATAGATAGAGTCTATGCCGAAGCGAGAAAGATAGTCGAGAATAGAAAGGAGCTCAGCGATGAGGATAAAGATTACGTGGCGAGGGCGGTTGCCGTAGGAGCTCTTAGGTTCGATTTCGTCAAAATAGCTCCCGAGAAGCAGATGGTCTTCGACTGGAGGAAGGCTCTGGATTTCGAAAGGCAGACCGCCGCATACATACAATACAGTCACGCGAGATGTTGCTCAATTTTGAGAAAGGCAGTGGAGAAAGGTATGCCTGATTTGGACTTCAGAGCTGAACTTTGCACTAAGAAGGAGAGGGATCTGGTAGTTCTTCTCTCCAAATTCTCATACGTGATAACTAAGGTCGTAAACGAACTGAAACCTAACGTGTTCGCGGAGTATTTGCTGAAGGTTGCCAACGCGTTCAACGACTTCTACAGGGATCATCCCGTTCTTAAAGCGGAGAGCGAGCTTAGAATGCACAGACTTGCGATAGTCGACGCTACTAGGATAGTTCTCAGGAACGGACTCGAATTGCTTGGAATCGAACCTTTGGAGAGGATGTGATGAAAATCGCGGTCGTCGGAGTTGGTAACATCTTAATGGGTGATGAGGGTGCTGGAATAGCGGTAGTGGAAGAGCTAAGGAGAAGGAACGTGAACGTAGATCTGCACGACTGCGGAACTATGGGAGTGGACATACTGAACACGATTTCGGAATACGACAAGGTGATAATAGTGGATGCTGTGAAAGGCTTCGGAACGCCGGGAGAGGTTGTCAAGATTAAGCCCAGAGAGATTGAGTGTGGAAGAATTTTGTGTCTCCACGACATAAACATTCCATTTCTTTTGAAACTCGCCGAATGTATCATGAAAGTTCCGGAAATAGTTGTAATAGGAATTGAAGTGGAGAGGATAGGGGAGGGATTGGGTCTTTCGGAATCCGTCAAGAATGCGGTTAATAAAGCGGTCGAATTGGTTTTGGAGGAGATCGAAAGGTTTAAACTTTCGAAAGAAAACCGTCAAAAATGAAAAGATTTGCGGTAATTTTGCTGGCGATACTCCTCTGCATGTGCGCGCAATCGGACATAAAGCAGAAGGTGATCGATTCGCTCGAAAAGGTCAGAACTTACGGATTCAGGCTCGAAGTCGTATCCAACACATCTCTCGGAAACGTCACGATGTCTTCGATATCGAACTCCACGGGTGTCATAGATTTGGTAAACAAAACTCTGCACATGAATACTACCACGGTAGTCGACAGGTTCGGATTTAAGCATACTTCAAAAACGGAAACGTTCGTTTTCAACGATACCGCATACGTGAGGGTTCACACGAAAAACGGAACGAAGCTCATTAAAACGAACGTGAGCGAAGATTTCTGGAGGAGAAGCAACAGCATGGAGCAACTGATAGAGTTGCTTAAGATTTCGAAAGTCACGAACGTTTCTAGTGGGGTAGTGGGCGGGGTAGAATGCTACGTTCTGAATCTAAAACCCAACGTTAAAAAGCTCTCTCAAAAATCAACATCTCTTCTAAAGGAAATTCACGTCAAACTCTTCGTTTCCAAAAAGACGTTTTATCCGGTTAAGGCGGAGGTTACTTCGGTCGTAGAAACTCCGATGACGATATCGATGGGCTCTTTAAAGGGAAATGTCAGCGTAGTTCACAGGATTAAGACGGTGGAATATTTCTACGACATAAACGAACCCGTAAAAGTGGAAATGCCGAGATAAAAGTTATTTAACGATCGATCGTTACGATTTCGATGATTAAGGTTCTGGTCAGTCCGTCGAATGTCGAGGAGGCTTTGGAGTGCGTAAGGGGAGGAGCGGACATTATAGACGTCAAGAATCCTAAGGAAGGATCTTTGGGGGCGAACTTCCCTTGGACGATAGGTGAAATAGTCGGCATCGCGAAGTCGGAAGGAAGAGAGGTGAGCGCTACCGCCGGGGACTTGGACAAAGCGGGCGTCGCGAGCTTAGCTTCTCTGGCGTTGGCGAGCTTGGGAGTGGATTACGTGAAGGTGGGGCTTTTCGTCGAAAGGAGGGAAAAGGCCGAAGAAATTTTGAAAAGCGTCGTTAGGGCTGTGAGAGAATTCGACGTCAAAGTTGTTGGAGCGTGCTACGCGGATTGGAGGAGAGCTAAGACCCTAAACCCGAACACACTTCCAGAAATCGCGAGCGATGCGGATGCGGACGGAATTCTCATAGACACCGCTATAAAAGACGGGAAATCGACTTTCGACTTCATGAAGTTGAACGAGCTCGAAAGCTTGATCGATTCTACCAAGGACCACGGACTGTTCTTCGCTCTGGCCGGAGGACTCAGCTGGGAACACTTGGAATTAATAAGGAGGCTCAAGCCCGACGTAGTGGGAGTGAGAACAATGGTATGCGAAAACGGGAGGAATTCGAAAATAAAGGCAGAGCTCGTGAGAAAGCTCGTAGAGATGCTCAGTCGTTGATGCAGAGCATGTGCCCCATCTTTTCCTTCTTCGCTTTCAGGTATCTCAAATTTTCCTTCGTCGGCTCGACTTCTATCGGCTCCCTCACAACTTTGAATCCGAACCTCCTCAGTTCCTCTATCTTTAGCGGGTTGTTCGTCATCAGCCTTACCGATCTAACTCCCAAGTCCATCAGTATCTGCGCGGCTATTCCGTAGCTCCTCAGGTCGGGAGGAAATCCGAGCACTATGTTAGCCTCAACCGTATCCTTCCCCTCCTCTTGAAGCTTGTATGCCATCAGCTTGTTTATCAAACCGATTCCCCTTCCCTCGTGCCCCCTCATGTATATCAGAACTCCCTTCCCCTCCCTATCTATCATCTTCAAAGCCCTCTCAAGCTGTTCACCGCAATCGCACCTCAAAGAGTGGAAGACGTCACCCGTAAGGCATTCCGAATGGATTCTAACCAAAACGTCTCCTTCGGAAACTTCCCCTCTAACCAAAGCCACGATTTCACCTATGGGCGTTCTGTAACCTATCGCCCTGAAAGTTCCGTAAAACTTCGTGGGTAGAGTGGCCTCCACGACTCTCTCCACGAGCTTCTCGTTTCTGAGCCTGAACTCTATCAGTTCGTTTATGCTTACCGCAACAATTCCCCTTTCGGTGGCGAACCTTAAAGCGTAATCCCTTCCCGCGACTTCCCCGCTTTCGGTGATGAGAACGGAATAAACTCCCGCAAGGCTGAATCCGGACATCCTCGCAATATCCAAGCTCGCCTCCCCGAAAGCGGGTCTTTCCAAAACGCCCCCTTCCTTCGCCTCCTCCACGAAAATCCTTCCGGGACACGTTATCTCTCCTGGATCTACCTTTCCGGAGACGAGCCTCCTTATGAACTCCGCTCTTCTTTCCGCGGAAACGCCGTTTGACTTTACGTCTATCGGAATGAGGTTACCGTTAAACCTGAACCTGTTCAGCCCGAGTTCCGCGATTCTCCTCCAAGGCAACGCGAGCCTTATCCCGTCGCAGTTCTTCATCATGAAGTTTATTATCTCCCGAGAAACGATTTCAGCGGGAAACGAAATGACCGAACGGTTTTCGTCGTATATCAAGACGGGTTTGGAATTCTTAACCGCCCTAACGACATCTTTCATAGCCTTCGGGCTACCCCCAGCTATATATAATTTTTGAGATGCATCTCAATTTTGAGATCACGGGTTCTCGTGGGGATACTTCTCCGGCCTCTTAGCATCCTTCGGAACGTTCTTGGCCTTCTCCTCTATGAACCTCTCCAACTCCCCCGCCTTGAGCAGTTCCTCGTATTCTCCTTCCGTTAGCTCTATTATGAAGCTCCCGACGTATCCGCAGTTCTTGCAGTAGTATTTTCCCGTGTAGCCTCCGGCATCGAGGACGATCTCATCCGACTTGCAAACCGGGCATATCAGAATTCTCTTCATGGATAAATTACTCCGGCGCTGTTCATAAAACTTCCCTTAAAATTGGAAGAACAGCCTTTATGTTGATCAGGTAATCGTCTATGGCGTTCAAAAGTGCACCTATTCTGTCCGTCCTCACCTCCACTACCAAAACGTTTCCTTCCGCGTAACACCTACACCAATCCGGATCGTCCGGTGAGAGGGCTTTCGCCAAAACTTCGGCATCCTCAACCTCGATCCTCAGCCTCCCAACTGCATACAGCAAAGCCTGTCCACCTCCCTTATGAACTCGTCCACCTTGTCCGGATCTATGTTCGCTCCCGCTGCCACTCTATGCCCTCCTCCTCTCCCTCCAACCTTCTCAGCAGCTTTCCTCATCACTTCTGCCAAATCGACACCTATGCTGTCGTTGCTTCTCGCAGAAACTTTGGCCCTTCCGTTTTTCACGTTCACCGCTACGAATGGCCTGTCGGCATAGAGATACCTCGAAAACACGGTGGCCACCGGGCCGGTAGCCGGAGCGTTTTCCATCACTATGAACCTTATGCACTCTCCTTCCCTTACTTCCTCCCTTCTCCTCCTAAGCTCCTCAAGCAGATCGATTCTGTATTTCCTCCATATTTCCATCGCCTTCTCCAAGTAACCTTCGTCCCTTACGCAAACGGCAAATCCTATGCTACAAGCCGATAATCTACCGCAAGCGTTTACGATGTCCGTTAGAGTTACCGCATTCTTTACGAGCTCCCTCTTGAGAACGAACTTCCTGCCTATGAATTCTTCTATAACTCCTACGTAGGCTCCTTGCTTCATTAGTTTTAGAACTATCGCGTCCGCGAGCCTGTGCGTTTCCTCCTCGCTCAACTCATCGACATCCTTATCTCCATCCACTTTGGCCTTCGCCAAAAACTCGTCCAATTCATCCTCCTTTCCGTAAAAGTCCAGATAAGGCTCCACCGAGAGCATCAAAACCTCCCTAACCTTTCCGGAGTGCAAATTAAGACCCCTTTTGAGTTCGACGTAGCCATTCTCAACACCCTCCCTGACTATTTCAGCGTTCCCTCCGACTAACTTCTGCTTGTCTCCGAGCATTCCCACTATCGCAAGGCCGATCAGGTCGCGGTTGTCTCCCAAAACGTTCGCAACTACGTAGGCGGTTCCGCTCGCGGAAAGCTCGAAAGTTCCATCTAATCCGGCCAAATGAGGATTTACGTGCACCAACTCTTTCTTCGGCTCTATTCTGCCCACGGGATAGTGATGGTCGATGATTATCACGTCAGCATCGATCTCAGAAACGACATCCGGGTAACCGCTACCCATGTCCTCCAAGATTATCAAATCATCACTGTCGTATTCCACGGGATCGTTCAAACCCCTCAAAAACCTCAGCTGAAATCTCTTACCCAACCTGAGCAGAGCTAAGGCCATTATAGCTCCGGCGGAGATTCCGTCGGGATCGTAGTGGGTGTATATCCTGACGAATTCGTGTCTTTCCAAGAGCTTTACCGCCTTCCTCGCTTCAGCTTTTAGCATGTCGAGCATGCCATTTGGAATGCGAGTGGGATGTATAACTAATTTACGCCGACCAAGTAATTGAATGCGCAATCGACTATCTTGGCTTCAACGAACGTTCCGATTTCACCCTCTTTGAGTATGACCGGTCTGTAGGAGTCCGCCCTCGCCATGAACGTTTCTTCCTTGCCCCTCTTAGTTATCAAAACCCTCATCTTTCTTCCTATGAACCTTCTGTTCCTCCTGAGCCCTATCTCCCTCGCGAGCTTCGTTAGCCTCCTCGACCTCTCCTTCTTTATCCAGTCCGGAATGTCCTTGAGCTTCGAAGCCGGAGTGAAAGGCCTCTTTGAGAACCTCGTTATATTAACTATGTCCGGCTCGGTCTCCTTGAGCAATTCGTAGCTCTTCCAGAATGCCTCCTCGCTTTCGGTCGGATAACCTACAATTATATCCGTGGAAACCATTACGTCGTCGAAGGCCTTTCTGAAGGCTCTTACGACTTCCACGTAATCCTCAACCGTGTGATCTCTCCTCATGTCCCTCAAAACTTCGTTGTCTCCGCTCTGAACGGGAACGTGAATGAACTTGTATATCTTCGGACTGCTGAACGCGTTTATGAGATCGTCGAGCATCTTAACAGCATGATGCGGGTTCATCATACCAACTCTAACTCTGAATTCTCCCTCTATCTCCGAAATCTCGTTCAGCAGTTCTGGTAGCATGTGCTCACCCCTATCGAGTCCGTAAGCTCCAGTATCTTGCGACGTAAGCTGAATCTCCCTGAATCCCATTCTGACGCACTGTCTCACCTCCTCGACTATGCTTTCGATGCTGAAGCTCCTCAGCCTACCCCTCGCGAATCTTGTGGCGCAGAAGGAACATCTCCCAACGCATCCCTCGGATATGGACACTATCGCTATCGCGTTCTCCCTCAACCTCAGCTTAACCCCGCAGAGCTTGGACTTGTCAATTCCGTTCTTACCGATGAACGTAACCTTCTCGTTTCTCAGAGCCGACTTTATCGCCAAATCTACCTTATGGATGTTGTCGGGGCTTATCAAAGCGTCCGCAACGGCCTCAACCTTCTTTGTTGAAATCCTCGGCAGACATCCGGCCATCACTACCTTCTTCCCCCTCGCCTTGAGCTCCAAGGCCCTCCTCATTATCTTCCTTTCCGTAAAATCTATCACACCGCACGAGTTTATTACTATGACATCGGCATCTTCTATGGAGTCGGCTAACTCGAAATTTCTCGCGATTATCCCCCTCATGATGTCCGAATCCGCCTGATTCATCGTGCATCCGTAGGTTTCGATGTAAACTCTGACCATTCCACCAAAATTCGGCGGAAGGATTTTTAAGATTTGCATTGGCATTTAGCTAGCGGGCGAATTCCTAAACGGAAAAGGGTAGAACGCTTTTGGGGAAGTATAAACGAAGCTACAAATTTGAGAGTATTTCGTCTATCTTTCTTATCTCCTCCTTAACCTTTTCGATCGCCAAGCTCGAATCGAAGAACTCAAGAGGAGCACCGCATTTTGGGCAAGTGAAATCGAACTCCATCGCCTGCTCGTAATTCACCTTCATGCAACCGTTAACGCAGATGTAATACACCGTAGCCGTCTCGTCCTCCAACTTCTCCTCAAGCTTTCTTTTGGTCTTGAGCAGTTCCCTCCTCAAAACCTCCTTTTCCTTGTCGTATCTTATCCTCCAGTAGTATTCCATCCATCCAGTTTCGTCGTCCCTCTTTCTCCTATACTCCGCCAAACCGAGCTCGTAAAGTGCAAACAGCGCCCTTCTGATTTCATTTATTTCGATTCCGAGCTCCATCGAAAGTTCCTCGTCGGTGAACTCCTTCTTTGGGCGTAGTTCGTATATTATAACTCCAATTTCCCCGGCGACTCTCTCTATAAGCTCTCTGATCAGTTCCTCAGCCTGAAGGACATTCACATATAAGGGTATGAACTCCGACGTTATTTAACTTTACGATTTAAAAGAAGCCGCCGCCGGGATTTGAACCCGGGACCTGGTGATTACGAGTCACCCGCTCTACCAGGCTAAGCCACGGCGGCTCGTAGTGTTATATATCGAGGGGGATTAAAAGCTTTTTGATGAACATCGTTCTGTTCAGCGGAGGTGTTGATTCGACGCTCGTGGCTTACTTGCTGAAGTTGAGAGGGGAGAAGTTTTTGGCGGTAACGGTGGATTCCGAATACGTTTCAAGGAGGGAGGTGGAGTTCGCGAAGAGAATTGCGAAGCTCGTCGGTTTCAAGCACGAGATCGTGAGGGTAAATCCCACGCCGGAATTCCTGAGAAACGATCCGTTGAGGTGTTACCACTGCAAGCGCAACATGCTGAAAACTATTCTGGAGAAATTCGGGAAAGTTAAGATTTTCGACGGGACCAACAAAGACGATTTAAAGGATTACCGGCCGGGATTGAAGGCGAACGAGGAGTTCGGTGTGATAAGTCCTCTCAAGTGTTTTAGCAAGGATGAAGTTAGGGAGATGGCGAGACGCTTGGGACTGCCGAACTGGAATAAACCGTCGAATTCCTGCCTGGCGACGAGGATATTAGGGAAGATAACGCCGGAAAAGCTTGAGATGGTCGAGAAGGCGGAAGAATTCCTCCACACCTTGGGGTTCGAAGTTGTCAGAGTTAGGCACGAGTTCGGGAACGCGAGGATAGAGTTGGGGAAGGATGAGATCGCCAGAGCTTTCGAAATTAGGGAGAGAATTTTGAAAAAACTAAAAGAGTTCGGGTTCAGAAGGGTTTCGCTCGACTTGGAGGGATACTGAACAGTCCTATTTCTATTCCTATCCCCATCTCCTTCGCCCTTCTGAAGACAAGATCCGCCACCGCAATATCCTGAATCGCCAAACCTGTGGAATCGAAGATCGTTATCTCTTCGTCGCTCTTCCTTCCCTTCTTGAATCCCGCCACTATCTCCCCGAGCGTCGCGTAAACGTCTTCCGGCTTTAACAATCCTTTCGCAATCGCGACGTTTATCTCCCCTCCGTGCATAGCCTGCTCCAAGTCATCTACAACGATTTTCGCCTTCAGCAGAAGCTTCTCGTCGAGCTCCTGTTTGCCGGGAGCGTCGGCACCTATTGCGTTTATGTGCGTCCCCTCCCTTACCCACTTCTCCATAACCACCGGCCTTTTAGACGGAGTTGTCGTGGTGAGAACATCGCAGTCGCACGCCTTTTCTATCCCGCATTTCTCAGCCTCAACGCCGAAACCCTCGCAGAATTCAACGAACTTCTCCGCGTTCTTCTCGTTTATGTCATACGCCCTCACGACTTCGATTTCGAAAACCTCTCTGAGAGCGAGAAATTGTGTGTATGCCTGCCTTCCGCATCCGACGAATCCGAAAACTTCGCTGTTTTTTCTCGCAAGGTGCTTCGCCGCTATACCTCCCGCAGCTCCGGTTCTGAAGTTCGTTATGTGCGTCCCGTCCATTATTGCAAGAGGAAAGCCCGTTTCGGGATCGTTGTATACTATCACGGCCATGACAGTCGGCAGTCCCTTCTTCGGATTCTCCGGATGTGAGTTCACCCACTTGATCCCGGCCTTTCCGTCTAAATACGCCGGCATAGCCCTCAGATCTCCTTTTTCGAACGTCAGATAGACCTTGGGAGGCATCTGGGTCAAGCCCTTTGCATGCAACTCGAAAGCCCTTTCAACGGCTTCGATGCAGTCCCTCATGTTGAGAACTTCTTTAACGTCCCTTTCGGTGAGTATAAGGGTTTTCATGAATTAACGATTAGGCGTCTTCGAATTTTAAAGCAATCGGACATGAAAGATCATTTACGATACAATCCGACGAGTTCTCCGTATTGAATTACGTGTCCCTCCATCGCCTTCAAAAGCTCCTCCTTGTTGGCATCCTTTAAATTCAGCTCAGTGTCGAGGACGTAGACCTTAAAGACGTATCTGTGCGTTTCCCCCTTGGGCGGATAAGGACCGTCGTATCCGTAATCGCCGAAGTCGTTTTTACCCTGATACGCCTTGAACGGTCTCGTTATCACCTTTCCCTTCGGAATACCCTCGGGTATCTCCTTGACGGGAGGTATGTTCCATATTATCCAGTGCACGAAAGTTCCCTTCGGAGCGTCCGGATCCTCCATGATTACGGCTATGCTCTTGGCTTTGGGAGAGAGATTGACGAGTTCGAGAGGGGGAGATAGGTTTTCCCCATCGAGGGTGAACTTCTTGGGAATGTAGCTTCCGTTCTCGAAGACCGACTTGACTTCCAAGTTCTTTTCAAATTTCGGCGGTGCGTTCTGAGCACAACCCAATAACAAAACCGCTAAAAACAAAGCTATCCGCCTCATAATCGTGCTGTTTGTTCGGAATAAGATCAATCTTGCGGAGGTGAACGCATGTTCATTCAAAGGCAGACGAAGGATTTCATAAACATAGACCCTCTTCAAACGGGTGGAATCCTCACCGAAGATGCGAGGAGGATGCTTTTAGAATGGGGCGACGGATACAGCGTCTGCGACTTCTGTGAAGGCAGTCTGCACGAAATAAAGAAACCGCCCATAAAGGACTTCGTTCGTCAGCTCGAGGAGTTTTTGGACTGCGACGTCGTTAGGATAACCACGGGTGCGAGGGAGGGGAAGTTCATTGTCATGCACAGCTTGGCGAAGAAAGACGCTTGGATAGTCGTGGATTCGAACGCCCACTACTCCACTTTCGTTTCTGCTGAAAGGGCAGGATTGAAAGTTGCGGAAGTCCCGAATTCCGGTTATCCAGAGTTCAGGATTTCGGAGGAGAAGTTCTCCGAGGTTATAGAGGAGACGGGAAGGAAGGGTGAAGTCGTTTTGGCCGTGCTGACTTACCCCGACGGAAACTACGGAAATCTGCCCAACGCAAGGAGGGTCATAGAGATCTGCCACGATTACGAAGTTCCCGTTCTCTTAAACTGCGCATACTCGATCGGTAGAATGGAGGTCAAAGCGAATAGGTTGGATGCGGACTTCGTAGTCGGTAGCGGGCACAAATCGATGGCATCCGCCGGGCCGGTGGGTGTTTTGGGGATGAAGGAGGAGTTTGCGAAGATAGTTTTGAGAAAATCGGAGAGGTTTAAAAACAAGGAGGTCGAGCTTTTGGGTTGCACCGCAAGGGGTGTGCCGTTGATGACCTTAATGGCTTCCTTTCCGCACGTTAAGGAGAGGGTTAAGAGGTGGAACGAGGAGGTCGAGAAGGCGAGGTGGTTCGCCAGTAAAATGGAGGAGATGGGTTTCAGGCTTCTGGGAGAGAAACCGCACAACCACGATCTGATGCACTTCGAATCCCCACAGTTCTACGAGATTTCGAAAAGGGTGAAGGAGAGGGGCTACTTCCTTTACAAGGAGCTCAAGAAGAGGAAGATACACGGGATTAAGCCGGGAAGGACTAAGAGCTTCAAGGTTTCGACCTACGGAGTTCCTGAGGACAGGCTTGAGATAGTTCTGAACGCTTTCAGGGAGATACTCGAAAAATACTCCCGATAAAAGATGCCCCGGCCGGGATTTGAACCCGGGTCTGGGAGTCCGCAGCCCCCAAGGATATCCTGGCTACCCTACCGGGGCCTACTCGATTTAGACGAATAGATATATAACGTTGCGGTTAAAAAATCAGAGGAACTCCTCGAACCTGCTTTTCCTTCTCTTCTTCCTGCTATCCTTTTTTGGCCTATCGTCGAGCAATTCCTCGAACTCCTCGTCGGTGACCGGCTTTAGGTCCAAGAGGTCCTCCACTTTCTTCGATTTCCTCGGCCTCATCTCTTAAGCCTAATTCAGGTCGGAGGTATATATCCCTTACCCATCGACAATTTTATTTCAATCCTTTATTATGGAACTCCGCACGTATTTTGGGTGCCCTCCCAAATCATGCGAAAAGCTTAAATACAATGATGCCCGACTCAGAACGATGGCAAAAGGTTGCGAAACCTACGCCACTTACGAACTCTTTTGGTTCGGATTTTGGTTTAGCTATCAGTAAACGAACTTTTTCGTCGCGTTTCCTCTTGGGGGTGTCTCTATGGTCGGTAAAAGGAGGCGGTTGGGGAGGATCGTCAAAAACGGCAAAAGCCTCATCGTGCCGATGGATCACGGGATATCCAAGCCCGTAAAAGGCTTGGAGGACATAGACGAAATCTTGAGGAAGATAGACGGTGTAGTCGATGCGGTCGTTCTGCATAAGGGCGTAGTTAAGAGGTCGAGATACGTGGCGGATATGGGGATGGGACTTATAGTCCATCTGAGCGCATCGACGTGCCTCGTCGATCCGAACGACAAGAGGATAATAACTTCGGTCGAAAAGGCGATAGAACTGGGAGCGGATGCGGTGAGCGTTCACGTGAACATCGGTTCTAAAACGGAAGGAAGGCAGTTGGAGGAGGCCGGAAGGATCGCGGAGATCTGCGACTCTTGGGGGATGCCTTTGCTTGCCATGATATATCCGAGGGGGAAGGGGATAGAGGAGAAGGATCCAGAGATGGTGAAGCATGCTGTGAGGGTGGGTTACGAGATAGGGGCGGATATAGTGAAGACGAACTACACCGGAAGCGTAGATACTTTCGCCGAGGTAGTCGATGTGGCGGATGTTCCGGTCGTAGTCGCTGGAGGATCGAAGAAGGACGAGCTTTCACTGCTTAAGGAGGTAAAGGAGGCGATGATGGCCGGGGCGATCGGTGTTGCGATAGGAAGAAACGTCTTCCAGCATCCGAAGCCCGAACTCATCGTAAAGGCTTTGAGGATGATAATCCATGAGGGAGCGGACGTTGAAGACGTGAGGGGGATTCTCTATGAAGGAAGTCTGGCTCTTGGCTGATGGGGAGAAGTGGGAGGAGGAGAAGGAAAAGATAAAGGACGCGATAGAGATAGGATACACCGGAGTGGTCGTTCGGAGGGAGTTCTTAGATAAGGCTAAGAGGTTGGGAAGGATCGAAGTCTTCGGAAAGAAGAATGGAGAAGCCGAGGGGGACGGAAAGAAGGCGGTTTTCTTGGACATAACCTCTGCGGAGGATCAGGAAAAGGCTTTAAAGCTTTCGGAGGAAGTAGATTACCTCTTTCTGTCGTTTTCCGACTGGAAGATAATACCCCTCGAAAACCTCATAGCTATGAAGAAGAGGGCGAAGCTCATAGCGATGGTCGATTCGGTCGAAGACGCTAAAGTCGTTCTCACGACTCTTGAGAAGGGAGCGGACGGAATAGCGGTTAGGGAGGACAGGAGGGAAGTTCTCAGAAAATACCACGAGCTCGCGAGCGGTGATGTGGGCTATGTCGAGTTGAAGAGGGCTAAGATAACTGAGATAAGGCCTTTGGGCGTCGGGGATAGGGTGTGTATAGACACGGTAACTCTCATGGAAGTCGGAGAGGGAATGCTCGTCGGCAACAGGGCGGGATTCATGTTTCTGGTTGCGAGCGAGAGCGAGGAGTCGGAATACGTGGCTTCGAGACCGTTCAGAGTGAACGCCGGAAGCGTGAACGCATACCTAAGGGTCGGAAGTAGGACGAAGTATCTGGCGGAGCTCAAAGCCGGAGATGAGGTGGAGATAGTCAGATACGACGGAAGGACGAGAAGGAGTTACGTCGGAAGGGTTAAGATAGAGAAGAGGCCTCTGATACTCGTTAAGGCGGTTGCGGATGGAGAGGAGGGGACGGTGATTCTGCAGAACGCCGAGACGATAAAGCTCGTGAACCCTGAGGGTAAGCACGTTTCGGTTTCCGAACTAAAGCCGGGAGACGAGGTTTTGGTCTGGATAGGGGAGAAGGCGAGGCACTTCGGGGTTGGCGTGGAGGAGTTCATAATCGAGCGCTAGATATATGGGGTCGAATCAAAAAGTGACGATGGACGAATACCGGAAGAGGATGGAGGAACTCAGGGAGCACTTCGGAGATTTGATCGACGAGGATACGCTCAAACTTTTAGTCGATTACAGTTTCGGCAAGGTTCCAACCACGAGGCTGAGCGAAATCGCAAACAAGAGGGGAAGGGTTGCGGTTGAAGGCGTGATAGAGAAGGTTTTGAGTGTCAGAGAATTCGTTAAGAACGGGAAAAAGGGACTGGTCGCGAACGCGATTCTGAAGGATGGAAGTGCGAGGATCAGGGTAACGCTGTGGAACGATTCTGCGGAACTCGTCAGGGCCGGGGATCTCGTGGAAGGCTGTAAAGTCAGGCTTAAGGGTTTCGTGAAGAGGAAGGACGGTATCGAGCTGTCCGTGAACGATCCTTCTGACGTCGAAATTCTTGAGGACGTTAGGGAGAAGATAAGGGGAATAGTTCTGGCCGTAAACGGAAGGAAGATGGCCTTAAAGCACGGCAACTCCGTGAAGGTTTGCGTTTTGAAGTGCGAAGCTGAAGTGGGGAGGGGCAACGTGATCGAGGCTTTGGGATTCGAAAGCGAAGTTTTCACGATTACGGAGCTTAGGGTTATCGGTGAGGTATATCCCGATTTTTCCAACGTCTTTACGCCCATCTCGAAGATCATCCCACTGCGCAACGTCAACATAAGAGGCAGGGTCAGCGGGCTCAGCGGATTGAGGATCGTTAAGGGAAAAGATTTGGCCGAGATATTCGTCTCGGACGAAACCGATAGAGTTAGGGTTCTGCTCTGGGGAGAGCATGCCAAGATTTATAAAGAACTCGATATCGGCGATTCGATCGAAATATACAACGCTTATCCGAAGATCGGTTGGGACGGGGAAATCGAAGTCCACTGCGGCTGGAGTTCCCTATTGCAAAAGCTTTAATAGGATTGCGGAAGACCCAATGCCATGGATCAAATAATTTACATAGGACCAGTGATGCTCGACGAGCCTGAGGAGTTCAGCTTGGACGAGTTCATAAGACAGGCTATAGCGCTCGAAGCTGAAAGATTATTCTACTCGAACGGGAGATTGTTTTTGGTCGATTACGATACGCTCCACGGAATAATAGACGGGAAGTTCGCGATAGTGGAACTCATAAGCTACGCATCCTTCTGCGAAGTTGGGGAGTTCAGGAACTGGATTCTCTACTACGGGAACGACGATGCGGTCGATTACGTCGATAGGATAAGGGACATAAGGGGAGATACGACGATTCTGCCGGTGATAAGGACGAACGACAGGTTCATAAGGAAGATAGAGGAATACATAAGCAAGGGGAGGTATAGGTCCTTCTCCAAGACCGAGAAGGTAGAGAGCGGTATAAGGAGAGAGGAAAAAATAGAGCTAAGGTGATTCCTTTCCCCTATACATGACGACCTTCACCCTTTCCTCTGTTATTAATCCCTCCTTGACTATCTCCAAGATCTTCGGCTTTATCCTCTCTATGTTCTCCTTGGAATCGACGACCTCTATCACTACGGGCAGATCCACGGACAGCCTTAAGATGGAAGGGGCTCGGATAATGCTCGTCTTTCCGAACCCGTATATACCCCTTATGACGGTAGCTCCGGCTATTCCCTCCCTTCTAAGGAACTCTACGAGATACTTGTAGAGGGGTTTGCCTTCGTATTTGTCCGATTCCCCGACGAATATCCTCAACAGCACGGCTTCCTCCATGCTCAACGCCTCCAGATCGTTAGAGCGGTAATCCTGCCGATATAAACTGCGAACAGCGTTAGTGTTATCGTGGCTATGACGTTCACGGCGAATAAAAGCGTTTCCTTTTCCTCCAAGAGTCTGAAGGACTCGTAGCTGAACGTGGACATCGTCGTGAAAGATCCTAATAGTCCTATGGTAAGAAATATCCTCTCCTCTCTTCCGAATATTCCGAAGTATTCGGTGGAATACATTATGAAACTCAGGAAGTAACTGCCGATCACGTTTACCGCAAGAGTTCCCATTGGAAACGTCGCAAAGCCGTCCTGAACTATTCCGCTCACCACATACCTCAAAATCGCCCCCACGAATCCTCCCAAGCCGATCAGAAGTAAGCTGAGCGTTCTTCCACCCCCATTATTTTTAGACTCGCAATCGCATAGTAGCTATCTTCGAGCGTGGAAATTCCCCCGTATATACTCCTCCTGAATCCACCGTCCGAATTCTGAAGTGAGAGGATGTATTTAACGGTTTTTCCATTTTTATAATTAAAGTTCAGGACGTTCAAAGTCGAAATAGCGTAAAACGTGTCCTCCAAATAAGGAGGATAGGAGTTCGGCTTCTTTGAAAATCCTCCGCAATCGCACTCGTGCTCCATTACGAATTCTATCACGTCTTCATCCTCTTTTATACCGACTGCGAAGAACGTATCTTTCAGGTTGGGAGAGTTAACTCCGTATCCTTTTCCCCTCTTGAACCTCCTAACGAAATCGCCCAAATCGACTTCGACGTTCAAAATTCTGAGGCAGGATACTATCATGTATATCTCCCTCAAGACGTTGGGATTCTCGAAGGAATACGTGGCCGTAATTCCCCTTTCCCCGGAAAGACCTGAAATTTCCCTACCAACTGCTTCGTCGAGCCTCTTGAGGAGGAATTCTGAGTAATCCGGTGGCTCAACTCCGAGAACGTTTAGGGCGTTGAAGACGTAGAACATAGTGGGAACTTCGGGGCGGAGCCTGTTGAGAAGGAATTCGACCACGTCCTCACCAACCTCGCATCCTATCGCCTTTAAAATGAAGACAGCATAGAACGTTTCTGGAACCGACGATGGAAGGGGTTTGCAGAAGGAAAATCCGCCGTCTTCGTTCTTCCTGCTCAAGACGAACCTTTTCAATCTCTCCACGTTCATGGAAACAGTATGTCGAGCTTCGGTTTTTTAAATATTCCCTCCTCCTCCGCCATCTCGTATAACCTTTCGATAGCTTTCACTACCTTGGGAGGCATCTCGTAGGTGTATTCGTTGACGTACATCAGAGCGAACTTTTTAACGAGATCTCTGCTCATCCCCCTCGAATACCTCATAGCCCAATCTAAAGCCTCTTCCACGTTATTCAAAGCGTATCTCACGCTTTCCCTCATGACCCTGAGAAACTCCCTCTGCTCTTCCTCCGGAATCCTGCGGTTTATCACGTTCACTCCCAAGGGGAGGGGAAGCTTTGTTCTGTCATACCAGAACTCCCAGAGATCCAGAATTTTCTTCAGCCCGTGCATCTCGTAGGTTATCTGCCCCTCGTGAATAAGAAGTCCGGCATCGACCTCTCCAGACTTCACGGCATCGATTATTTCGTCGAACCTCATCTCAACAGCTTTGAAATCCCCTATGGCAAGTCTCAGCAGTAGTGTGGCGGTGGTGTATCTGCCGGGGATCGCTATTCTTGCCTTCTTGAGATCTACGTTGTCCTTGGCAACCACGATCGGCCCGTAACCGTCGCCAACGCTCGCTCCGGTGGACAGGATTCTGTATTTATCGTCCAAATAGGCGTATGCGTGGACGGATAGAGCGGTAACGTCCAACTTTCCCTCGAATGCCATTCTGTTGAGGGTTTCTATGTCCTCGATCAGGTGCTCTATCCTCAGCTTCGTCGGAACCTTTCCGGCTATCATAGCGTAGAACATGAAAGCGTCATCAGCATCCGGCGTATGGGCGATGAGCATACATCGAAGATGTTTTCGAAGAATTTAGAGGTTTCGATTGGGTGGTGAAATGAATTATGAACAGTTTTTGCAATTCAAAGGAAAAAGTTGATGCAGGGAGTATAGCCTATTCTGATGGCATTTCTTCTCTCGCAGTGGACGTGGCCGTGAGTTACTCAAAGAAACTCTTAAATTATTTGATAGCACTATCATCTTCTTAACCAGCCAAGTTTTAACTCACCGACAGTCCGCTTTAGGGTTACAATCCTCCAAGTTAAGAGCTTAGACCTTTATCAAGAATTATCTCGAGAATTGTATTTACAATCCTAATTTAGTCTGATTTTAACTATTAAGTATGATTGAAAACCTACCGCTCGATAAGAAGCTTTCAATCCTATATTAGTCTGATTTTAACGTTGGCAAGTAGATACGAAAAAATAAGCCGTCAAAGAACTTTCAATCCTATATTAGTCTGATTTTAACTGTGTATGATTTTGGGAGTTTTGACTATTTAAGCGTTTCTGAATCGTTTTCTCATTTAAATAGTGTCTGGGATCTTTGATGATGCAACCCATTT
>Ga0256833_1000615_pt1 | contig 27309 bp, 26 predicted proteins | sample 356284metaG_FD_190535 | JGI IMG/M metagenome (GOLD analysis project Ga0256833, IMG submission 190535) | Hydrothermal vent microbial communities from Mid Atlantic Ridge, Atlantic Ocean - 356-284 | ecosystem: Environmental > Aquatic > Marine > Hydrothermal vents | place: Atlantic Ocean: Mid... | reverse complement strand
GACTTTGTATTTAAAAGATAAAGAACCATTAAAAATCAAAATTAATGATGTCGAAGTGGTTAATCCTTTAAAAAAACAGATTGTTTTAACATTGAGTGGCGTGTTGAGTGACTAACATTGATATAAACGTACTTTTTTTTGCAAACGCTATAAAATGCAAATTTACAACTTTTTTTAAATTATTTTTATTTTTTTTGCAAAATATTTGTTATTGTAATTTTCATTCTGTATATTTGCAATTATAATTTAATGTGAGGCATTCGCTTTCATCCTCCAGTTAAAACAGGGAGGCTTTCTCGCTCAATGTCGTAACAAAGAATAAACACACTATACATTTGCTTAAAATAATATACATTATGACTGATATTGATAGAAGTACTACCTATAAAAAAAAACATTATAAAAATAATGAAAGGGGTAAAGCTATTATGCAAAATTTTGCAAATACACTTTATCGCACAAAGGATGAATTAGAAAGATTTGAACGTAATTATAATGTAATGAATGGTTACATTGACCCCAAAGATTATGAATATACTTTAAAATTTAAAATAGGCGGTAATAAAAAGAAAAAAATAAAAGCAGAAGATGTTAATATCGGGTACAAGAAAATAAGACACCATCCTTTAATTATGACAGTAACAGAAGATATTATGGGGGTAGAAAAAAAAATACCGCTAACTGTTGCTGTAAAATCAATTTCGCCGGATATTAATAATGAAAAATTACAAAAACTACAAGAACAAATATCAATAAATTTTAATAAAGCAACTAATAATGCTTTGATTAAAAAGAGTATATTAAAAAATATTCAATTAAATGTAGAGTTAGGGTTATTAGACCCCGATGACGCTGAAATGCAAATTGAAAATATTGATACAGACCCAATAGACATTGATGTTAAAGGGATAACTGATAGAGTAGAAAAGGAAGAACTCACTCCAATTGAGATTGATGGGCAAATGGTAATGGATTATTTGATAAAAAAACTTAATGTAAGAAAGGTTAAAAGCGAAACAATTGAAGATATTATTCCTACGTATTCTATGTTTATTAAAGTAGGAATGAATAGAGATGAAGTTGTTTACGAAAGAATGTCTCCAAGTGATTTTTCATATATTCCTTCTCCTCATAGTCCTTATGTTCAAGACGGAGTTGCAGGAGTGCATTTTCAGTATGTATCTTTACAGCAAGCCTTTTCTATGGACGGAGAATATTTTAGTAAGTCTGATATAAAAAAGTTGGAAAATATGGCATTATCAGGAATTGGAGGAGAACTTGAAATCAGTACTTTTATGGGAAAATCTATTGATGTTATTGAATCTGAAAATATAGTAATTGGGAGCAATGATGACAATATTGTTTTTAATGATTATGATAGCAGAATGGTACAATATGCGTCTATGGGAATAGATGTTTTTTCCAAAATTTTGGAAAGGCGTTATATTGCTTGGAAAGATTTTCGTAAATGGAAAAAAGTAACAAGAAACATTGACGGTGTTGAACAAATTCATTATGAATCAGAAAATTATACTTTCAATCCTGATATTGATATTGATATTGAAGAAATAGAATTACCAGAAGTGTGGCACGGGATTATGTATGGGAATGGAGACGACGCTGTTTTTATTAAAGTAGAGGAATTAGCTTATCCTAAAATCAATCCATTGAGACCGTGGGAACAAAAACTTCCTTTTTTTGGAGGAGAGCTAAATACTAAAAATGGAAAAGCTAAAAACAGGTCTTTAATAGATGGGGCTATTGAATATAATTATGAATATGACCTTTATAGTGAAATTTATAAAAAAGATAGTGCAACTAATTTTGGGCAAGTATTATCCTTTGTGCAGCAATTTAAGCCAGACAATATGCAATGGCAAGAATTTTTTACAATGATGCACGATTTATCACAAATACACATAGACCCATATAAAGAAGAACTCTTAGATGGTAGATTTATTGAGGCAATGAATACTTACAAAACATTAAATTTAAGTAAGGATTCTAAATTAAGGAGTATAATAGAGCATTTAATATATTTAGAGCAAAGAATTTCAAAAGTAATGCTTTTTAATGAAATGGCTTCAGGAAGTATTGGACAATACGCTAAAGCCGCTAATGTTAATGCAGCATTGAATGCAACTCAATCTCGGTTGAGTAATATGTTTCAAAAACAACAAGAAATAATTGAAGAGTCATTGCAATATATGTTTAATATGGCAATACAATATTATGCTGACCATCAAGAAAAAATATCTTATGTTTTTAAATCAGTAGATAGAGTGTTTAAGAATCTTGACTGGAGGGGGTTGATTACAAGTGATATTGGAATTAAAATAACAACAAATCCTGAAGAATTGGGTAAAATAGAGCTTGTTCGTAATAATATGCTTACAACTTTACAAAATTCATTCTTGGATTATGAAGGCTTTATTGATGCAGTAGATGCTTCTTCAATGAATGAGTTTAGGAGATTGGCAAGAGGTATTAGCGAAAGAGCTGCTATTGAAAAAGAAAAAAGTATGCAGCAAGCAATGGCAATAGAACAGCAAAAAGGAGCTATAGAGCAGCAAAAAATAGACAAAGAAGCTGAATTGAAAATAAAACTTCAACAAATGAAAAATGAAGTTAATTACCAAATAGCATTAGTAGAAGTAGAGAAATTTGCTAAAACACTTGATATAAATAAAGACGGAGTTAATGATATGAATGAATTACAACGTACAAAAAACGCAATTAAATTAAAGGAGTTAGAAGTTAAGAAAATGGAAGTTTTAGCAAATATAAAAAATAAACAGAGAGAAATTGATTTAAAAGAAATGGCACTAAATAAGCAATTAAAAAAGTCTAAAAACAAGAGACTCGCATACAAAACCGAATAAATATAATAAAAAATACAATGATATTTGGATAAAAAAGAATATATACACTAATTTTGTCGTGGTATATGAAAATAATGCTTTTGCAAAATTTTGCAAAAAGTCCTACAAAACAAAATCTTAAAAACAAAATAATTATGGGAAATAATATTGATATTTTTAGTGATATTGAAATGGAACACGAGGGCGATATAGATATTTTTGATGATAAAGAGGAGAAAGACCCTCAAGAAAATATAAGTGAAGAAAATACAAATGATATTGACGTTGATGCTAATGACAATAAGGAAAATGATGATGTTAAATTAGGAACAGATGTTGGTAATGAGGACAGTGGAATAGATGATGAAGTTGTTGAGGCATTAGCTATTGAATGGAAAGAAAAAGGTTTATTGCCTGATGATTTTCAAGCTAAAGATATAGACGAGCTAAAAAGTGGAGTCTATAGTTATATTTATGAAGAAGAGAAAAAGGCTGCCGAAACAGAAGTTTCTATTTTAAAAGAGCAATTATTTAAAGATGAAGGGATAAGTGAGGAAGCATTAAAAGTTGCTAAGATATATATTAATGGTGGAGACCCCAATGTTTTTGATGCTATGCAGGTTTTAAATAATAGTTTATCTTTGCCAATTAATGAAGACGATGTTGAGGATTACGATAAATTAGTCGAAAATAGGAAAAATGTTATCAGGACTTATTTGAGAGTTAAAGGAGAGAATGAAGATGATATTGAGAGTAGGTTGGAATATATTGTTGATAATGATAAAGATGAAGAAGAAGCAAAGAAAGCAGTAAAGAAATTAAAAGAGATAAAAAGAAATTATATTGCTCAGGAAGAGAAAAAAATAGATGATGCTAAGAAGAATCAACAAAAGAAAAACGAGAAACTTCAAAATACAATAAAGGATATATTTAAAAATGAAGATTGGGGAATTGAAACTAATGTATTAACTGAAGATTTTTTTACAAAAACAGAGTTTTTAAAAACAAAGGATAAAGAGGGTAAAACTATTGTAGTAAAAGTTCCTAAAGTTGCGAAGATACTTAAAGATAATAATATTAGAATAGTACCTTTAAGTATAGACAGTGACGAAGATGTTAAAAAATATATTAAAGCTATTACTCAGATAGTTTATGGTGATAAAAAAAGCAAAACAGGTAAAAAAAGTTCAAAAAAAGGACTTGATAAAATTATACACAAAAAATTGAATGACAAAGAAGATATTTTTGATAAAATTAGAATATTAGAAGATTAAAAAAATTAAATTGAAATAAAATGAACGTAAATCACAATCCACAAACTGCTAACGAGAGATTTCAAATATCTCGATATAAGACAAATAAAGAGATATTAACATCTGCGATAGATTATAATAGATTGTTGTTGTCATCTGCTGAAAAGATGAAGACTCATTCTGATTTAGTTATGCTTTCCAGAGATTACGCTAAGATTCTCAACAAAGATAGTAAATTTAATAAATCCACTCCATTTCAGGATTGGTTGCAAACCAATGAATTGATACAAGAAATTGATGAAAAGTATGCCAAATGGCGTATTCCTGGAAGAGTGGATGAAAGAGGAATTGTAATGGAAGATGTTACAGGCGTTGATGAGCCGGGATTAGGTGGGTTTTTGTTCGATATGAAAATCTCTCTTGGATATTTAAAGGTCGGAGATAAAATATGGGTCTTGTCTCATCCAAGTAAAGGATTGATTTTAAAATGTCAATCAGCTCCTCAGGTACACGGGGCTGGATATATTTATAAGTGGGAATATGTTACTGACGACAAAGACGACTATATAAATAAAGAAAAGTATCTTAAAAACGGTACATATATTCTTAAAGCTCCGTCTGATTATGGAGAGGGTACAAAAGATGCAGGTAGCCTTAGTTTAGGTGCTTCAACTTATTTTACGGAAATGCGAACACCATTAATGAAGTCTCGTTATGAAATAACTCTTACTGACAGGGCTTATTTTGCATTAGATTCTTATGTGGTAAACTACAGAGACAAGAAAACAGGTAGGTTTGAAAAAGAAAATAAAATGACGCTCCATTCATTAGAAGCATTGGCTTTAATGGAAATAGATTATTTAACGGAATTATGGGACACATACGGCAGACAAACATATACAATGATTGATAGTAGTTCTCAAAAAGAAACAACTACATCAGCAGGTTTATTTCAATATATGGAAATGGGACATAGACCAAGGTATAATCCTGAAACTGATGGTATTGATACCTTAGACGATAAAGTAAGTGCTTTGTGGGTTGATAAAACAGAAAGGAATAGTCAGCACTTAACCCTAAGAGCCGGTAAAATGTTTATAAAGTGGTTTAATGACAAGATTATAGAGAAGTATGGCAATGATGCTATACAGGGTACATATACATTTTCTCCATCAGGAGCGGTTTCGTTTCATAATAACAAAGATGTAAAAGGGTATCAGTATAGTACGTATCAATTTACAAGGTATAATCTTCAACCTTGGGGGTACATAGACGTTGTTCCTTGGGATATGTTGAACGACAGAAATATTAATGTAATTCCAGCACATAAGGGGATTTATCCTGCCTCGTCTTGGGAGGCGTTCTCTTTTAATGGAGTAGGGTCAGAGAAAATAAATGTATTGAAATTATCACAAAGAGGTCAAGATAAAGCCTTTTATAAATGGGGTGCAATACTTGAAGGTAATGTATCCACATTTGATGATACTGTTGGTTGGATGAAAAAACATACTACAGGGTTGGCTGTAGGTAATATGCACAATTTATTTTGGATGAGACCTGATTATTTATAAAAAAAAATAGTGTCTTTTTGCAAAATTTTGCGAAAAGACACTAATACAAAAACAAATGAAATATGAAAAAAACAAAAGATACTTGGGTGTTGAAAAGATTGGTACACGACCAATTAATGCAACCAAAAGTTAAAAAGAAAATAATTGTCAATGGGGAAGAGTCAATTGAAGATATTGGTGATTATGAAAATGATACTTTACCAGATGTGGTAGATGAAATCTCAACAGTTTGGGATATTAGTAAGAAAATGTGGGCTTTTAACGGAAGTGATACTGAATTGAATGAATTTGTTAAGAAATTTAACCTTTATAATAAAGAAGGAGATAAAATTTCTACTGCTAATAGGTCTTTATATGGTGATTCGTTTTTTACTCATAAAGAATTTAAAAAGAATCCATTGTATATGGAAGGTGGAATTTTTACTTTTCCTAATGACTTGAAAGGTGAATTTTTAAGAAAATGTTGGCAAGGATGGAGTAGAGTATTACTACACGGTGAAGAAAGCAAATTAACAAAGCCTGAACTGAAAGAAAAAAATTATTTATTAATCCGTTCTACTGAATTGGAAGAAGTTGGATTACAAGATATGAATAAAACATTACACGCATCGAGTATTGTATATGAGATGAGTAAAGATGTAAAAATATTAATGGGGTTGATATTAAATTTAATTAATAATAAAAATGTTAAAGACCTTGTTATTACAAATAAATTGAGTAATGCAGCTAATAGTACAAGGAGGATGCGTAATAATAAAACGACAAAATTGTATGGAAAAAGAACGGAGCAAGATATGATTATCGAATATGGTGAGAAAGATTTAAAAGAGCTGCATACGGCAGTTGTAGTAACGAAAGCTATTAATGCCAATATTCTTGTTTATACAAAAAATGGATATGAGTTAGAGCGAGAATTATTAAAAGAAGAGATGTTTGATTTTGATGAAATTGTACAATATTTTATGGAGAATAGAGATATTTACAATAAATTAAGTGATAAAATTAAGTATTAATAGTAAAGTTTTTGCAAAATTTTGCAAAAAAGTGTTATAAATGGTAAAATGTTTTTATATACATAGCGAGTTCAGAAACAGGGTAAATAGATTTAATATTAGTGAAGATACTTACCCTACTGCTGAAAAAATTGATTCGGTTGTTAATTATGCTAAAGAAGTTTGGTATAATAATAGAATAAAAAATATTGAAATTGATGCTAATGCAAGGGAAGAGTTGCGAAATTTTGAAAAAAGTAATGTTAAATTGGATTTAATTGATAAAGGCGATTTTGTTATTGCAAAATTACCTGAAGATTATTACCAAAAAAATTATTTTAAGGTTAAAGCAACTAAAGATGTGTGTCCTGATTGCGAAAAGTTTTTAACTCCGGTTACTGTAAAAGGGGGTGATTTCAATTATGCAATCAAAGACCCTGACAGAAAGTCTTCGTTTGAATTTGAAGAAATCTTATATGATGAAAAGCAAGACGGTGTTTATTTTTATTTGAATCGTTGTTGTAAAATTTTGCAAATAAATTTAGATTACTTCATTAAAATTAAAGATATTCAATGCCCTTCTATGTTAAAGGGTCTCGATTATATAAAACCAAACGGAAGTATTGCTAAAAGAAATATTGGATTACCGGATTTTAACTTAAATTCTTTGAATGAAATTTTAGATATTGCAGCTTATACTTTTTTAACTCGTGTCAATGATGTTCCAGAAGTAACGTTGCAGTTTAATTTAATTAAAAATAAATATAAATTATAATATTATGATGAATGACGTAACTGCTGCAAGCAGCAAAGTAATAGTAACAAAAGCAGTTTCACAAGAAGCCCCCGCTGTTTATACTAAAGATAGGGCAATTCGTACAGTTGTAGGAAATAAAGGAATGTTGGTCGTCCCGAAAGGAACACTTGCCGTCCTTGACTTAAAAACATTAACGACTTTAGATGAAAGTAATATTGCAGCTGCAAAAGGAAATATTAACATTGGAGTAAGTATCGGAAAAGAAATGCGTTGGTTGCAAGGCATAAAGGGGTTTAATCCTAAAGATGTGGAAGGAGCTTCAGTTTCAGCACCTAAATGCGCTGTCGTACCAATTTATGATAACTTCTTTAAATGTTCAACTTGTTACCAAAGTTATGCGGTAGCAGTTGAAATATTTGACGAATATTCAATGATGGGTAATATTGGAGAAACGTATGATGCGTCAGTTACGCCTGATTGTACAGGTTGTGAACCTGATTGTAACCAAGACACTAATTGTCAAGCAATAGTAGATTTATTAGTGCCTGCTTTAAATGCAGAGTTTGCAGAGAATAAGGTACAAAAAGCGTATGCAACACCAATATATGCTAATGATAGTTTTTGGTGCTTTGATGTAGATGAGGACGGTAATTTAACAGTACCTGTGACAACGTTTACTATAAATGGTACAACTGTATCATTAGATGCACCTATAACTACAAAAGACCAATTAGTTAATCTTGCTGCTGAAATTAACATACAAATTGAAAGTGATAGTGGAGTTAAAGGTACAGCTACACTAACTGGATTAAATCAATATGGAAGTACTTGTAAACCTAATATATTAGTAAATACAGATGCTACCGATTTTGCTATTGCCGGTTATACTGCTTGTGATACAGGTTCTCCAATAGGAGATAGGACTGACGAATGTGGTTGGAGAGTTATTGTAGATTTACCAAGTTTCGGATGTGATTGTGAAGTACAAGGATTAGACGGTTATTTGGGACGATTTGCAAAAATTTATAATATATCCGGTTTTGAAGATTTGACAACTGAAGTGGTTCAGGAAATGGAATTACCCGCTAATTTTGGGGCATATATTCAATTAATGGAATATAAACAGGAATTAGGAGGTGAAGGTAGAGCTTATGCGTATGAAGATATGATGAATACAAACGGATTTATACAGTTTTCCGATATTTCAAGAAATAAAGCTGCTATTTCAAATTCAGATTGTAATAAAGATTATGTTGTATTTGAATTAAATTTGCGAACAAATCATATTTCAGATAAGCCGTTTAATGATAATTATAATGGTTTAAGTCCTAATGGATATATAGCGGTAGAAAAAGATGATACTGTTACATTGACTAAAATACAGGATATAATTAATGCTATCGCTGATATTGCAGGATTTGACCATATTGATTATGCTGGAGCAATAACAGACCAATTTAAAGGAGAAAATAAATAATAAATGTTATGTTAAAAGATAATAAAGTACAAGGTTTTCAAGAGTTGGTAAATGGTAAGTGGAAGAAACTAACTCACGACGAGTATCACGATAAGAAAGCTCAAGAGTGTGGTTGTGGTATAAATTGTTGTAATAGTTATGTCGTTCTACCAGACCAAATATTAGATGAGCCTATTTACATGACGTTTGAAAATAAAACAGCAGTATTTAGGACTAAAACTGAATTGAAAGCTGCTTATCCTGATTGGAAGTTGTAAAAATAAATAATAGTTGCTTTTTTCAAAATTTTGCAAAAAAGCAACTATGTAATTTAAAAATTTTTAATTAATGGCTGATTGTAATTGCATTAGAGGAGAAAGTGAATATAATTTTAAAATAGAATGGAACGATAAAGATTCTTTTCTATATCAAGATTTATCTAATTGGAATACTGATTATGGATATTCTGTACCGGATGAATATGATATTATAATCACACCACCTAATAGCAAGAAGGATTATAAAATAGCTGTTAATACAAAATGTTGGACTAAAATAGGTAAAGAGGAGTTAGGTAGTGATTTTAAAGACGGTATTTATTGCATAAAGTTATATAATTGTGACAATATTTATACAAAATATTTCGCAATAACCAATAAATTAGATTGTTGTTATGAGAAAATGCTACTTAATGATGAAGATGATTTTGCTAAGATGCGTGAGTTGATTGATAAAATAAAGGTTGCCGCTAAGTTTGGAGATTTTAAACTTGCTAAAGATTTAGTGAAAAATGCTAATTCTGTTGCCTTAAATAATAATTGTAACTGTTAAAATAAATAGAGAATGTATAATTACAATAATCCTTGTTATTGTTCTACTTTAACTCCGGGAGGAGGGGGAAAGTCTTGTGATGGTGAATGTATATCAGCACCACAAATGCTATTGATTGGAGAAGGAAGTATTGCCCCTTGTGGTGAACGTAAAACTATATTATGGGATGATTGTATGGATATATGTACTTGCGAATTAAAAGGTGATGCAGTAACATATTCTGTTTGGAGTGAACAAAATTTAAAAATAACATCTATTAATGAAACAGGCATCGAAATAGAAAGTGATGCAGCTAATACAGATGATACTTTAGGTGTAGCCAGATTTATTGTGAAATGTGGAAGTTTATCCGTAATGGGAAGTATAACTGTTGTGTTTAAAAAATTATGTTTAGATGTTAATTGTGATGATGGGTATGAATGCAATAAATGTACAGGTAACTGCGAATCTATGGGAGCAGATTTAGATGTGACTTAAAAATAAATTATGACGATAGAGATTTTGCAAAAAGCTCTTTATAAATTAGAGAGATTATCTTTAGTTGTAGCTTTAGAGTACAGGAATTATATTTATTGGAATGTAAAAAAAAAGACAAAAGATGAAATATTGAAATATCTCCCTGTTTTAAGAAAAGCAGAGGAGATATTGTTGTTTAAAAGGGGGTGGTGTGAAAATGATGATATATGTTGGGGTGTAATTGAAAAGATAGTGGGGAAAGTAAATAGTAGTATTATCTTTAACGAGAGGAAACGAAAAGACATTGTTGTTGAAAAAGATAATAAATGGGCTATTTTGCATCCTGATTGTTTGACGTATAGTAGGTGGGAAAAATTATCGCATTTAATTTGTGATTCTTTAGATATAAAAGTAGAGGTTACTAAAAAGATGTGTGATTTAACTTATAGTCTATCAAAGGATATTATAAATTGCGAAATTTTTGCGGCGATAACTACTTATAATAAGGCTTGTAAATTAGGGTATAAAATTAAAATAGATGAACAAAAGTGTAATGCTGAATTTAATTTACTTATAGAAAAATACCCTGAATGTAATCTTGATTATAAATTGTATGTAGATTTAAAAAAATGTGGTTTAACTTATGATATAGTAGAAACCATTATATGTAAAGGAGGATTGAATGTTTATATTAAAGAAAATGAAGCTATCCTACATACTTCTTTAGGTGAAATAAATATGAATAGTGATTTGCAAGTAAATTCTATTATTGAACCGGAAAAATGTCGTGATACTTTATGTAAATCTAAAGGTACATATAATACGTCAAATAGAGAATTTTTAGAGCTTTTAGCTTGTGATTATAATTTAAGTAACAAAGATAAAAATGAACTTTTTAAAACATTAGTATAATGGAAGAAAAAAGAATAAGAATAAAAATATCAGATATTTTTAACAATTTAGGAAAATGTGAGAATCCTATTATTGAATTTGAACAAGGAAGTGGTTATTTACAACCTTGTGAAGGAGATGATTATATTGAAATTATCCCAATAGGCGAAATAGAAGGGCTTGCAGTGTGGATAAAATGTGAAGATTGTGATATTTGTGGTTGGAAAAAAATTACATTAACGCCTTGTGATACTGATATGGATTGTGAGGACTGTGCAGTATGTAACCCAAGTGGTTATTGTGTATATGTATGTAAAGATGATGAAGTATGTGATGATGGGAAATGTGTAGAATGTGATAGTGAACATCCATGTTCAGGTGGAAAAATATGTGTCGATGGGAAATGCCAATGTCCTGCAAATAAACCATTTTGGAATGGTAAAGAATGTAGAGCTTGTTTAAATGATGAAGAGTGTGGTAATTGCTTCAAATGTACTTCCGATGGATGTAAACCTAAAGATTGTATATGTAATCCTGCTACGGGTGATTGTGTTGAATGTATGAATAGTGGTGATTGTAAAGATAAAGACCCTAATGCGTGTTGTAATTCAAATACTCATAAATGCGAATGTTGTGATGGATATACTAAAAATTATGAAACAGGATTATGTGAAAAGTCGCCTGAATGTTATATAGATAGTGATTGTAATGACCTTTGTGAGTATTGTGATAATGGTAGATGTAAACCAATTAAATGCCCAGAAGGATATACTTGTTATAAAGGTGATTGTGTTAAAATATGTGATTGTAATAAAGGGGGTTGTCCTGATGGATTTACTTGTATTCCTTATGGAGATGTTTGCATTTGTGTAGAATGTATTGGAGATTGTGTAACAAGTGATGATTGTGATACAGGATGTTTATGCGGAAATTTGAAAAAATGTATTCCAAACCCTTGTCAAGGAAATTGTGAAGACGGAACTGATTGTGGTGAAGGATGTGGATGTGACCCTATTACTAAAACATGTGTCCCGTGTTCTGATAAAGATTGTGTGACTGATGAATGTGATAGTATTCTCGGTTGTGGCTGTGACGGAAGTAAGTGCGAAGATTCTGATGGAGATTGTAGCGGAAGTTGTGATACATATAGGGATTGTGCAGGAAAAAATTGCACTTGCATTGACGGACAATGTGTTAGTTGTGATAATTTCCCGTGTGAAAATGGATTATGTGATAGTGTCCCCGGTTGTGAATGTGAAAATAATAAAGATTGCGTAGGGAGTAATAAAGATTGTAGTGATAAATTCACATTTGAAAAAGATGGTTGTGGCGCAAAAATTTCGCTTGACCTTAAAGAAAAATGTAGTTGTAAAGATATTGTTTTAAAATCTTATTTAAGTGTGGCTCTTCCATTACCTCCACCTAATCCTCCTACATCTACTCCTATGGATGCCAAATGGATATTAGAATTAAGGAAGAACGTGGTAGGATTCCCTATGTTAGGGGATACTACTAATGAAAATATAGGGAATAATGAATTACCTTTAGAAGGAGTTGTACAGTTTAAAATAAGATATTATTTAGAAGACCATAATACAAGGTTTGATACAGGATATGTTGATGAATCACCTATTAATTTTAATTTATCAGGTAAAGATAAGGTGGAATACAGTTATACGTTATTAGATATTGGAAGTTCTTATGACGGTGCTAACGATGTCACTAAATCAGAAACTATTGTCACAGTTGTTGATGATATTAAATTGGGAAATGGATGTATTTACAAAAAAGGAGACGTGTTGTTTAATAGCGTATGTAGTGATTATGAGTGTAAGATAAAAAATGGAATGACGTATGAAACTAAAATAATTTCTAAAACTTTTACTGACCCGTTATTGAAAATATTTAGGACAAAGGGAGATAGTTTTACTACCCCTTTCAGAAAATTGTATAAAACACCTGTTAGTTTAGGTAAGTATTTAGATAATCTACACGGTGCAGCAAAATTTACTTTAGGGAAACAAGCATTAGTGCCAGATGAAGGATTGTTATTTGGAAATCAATCTTATATGGCTACTAATGATTGTAGTTGTGAGCAATTTTCTACATTAGGTAAGGTTGTTAATTGTGAACCAACTGCCATATCTTATCAATTATCAGATTGTAATTCAAAAATAGAACTAAATGGATTTACTCCACAGTGTTCGACTAACAAAGATTTAAGTTGGTATGATGCAAGTTCTGAAGATATAAATTATTCACAAGCATATTGGAAATTATTTTTAAATGCTAATGAAGTTGCTACTTTTAGATTCTATGGAGACCCCGCAACAGGTGAGGTTAAGGATATTAACACAAATCAAACTATATCCGGTTGGGTTTATACAAATAGTGTGCCTATTGAAAAAATAGAGTTTAAAATGTATTATGGCAATGAGTTAGTATGTGATAACATTCTTGAAAAAATTGCAAATAATATACCTAATCCAAATAATTCAAATACTTGTCCTGCTGTTACTTCAACTGTTTATTATAATATGATAGATAAAGTAGGAAATGGATTAACAGTTGTTAGTGTAAGCGCAAAAGATTCTGATAACAATTCAGTTTATGTAGAAGATACAGGTACTAAATTTAAAGTACACGCTCCATTTGGGAAGACTACAACTGTTAGGGTTGAGTATAATACAGGATGTGTTAAAACTTATGATATAGAGGAAGATTGTTGTGGGTCATTTAATGTTACAGCAAATGCTACATTAGCGGGTGCTAATTGTGGAGGAGATTTGAGTTTAAGTGGAAATGTTGTAGGTGGGGCTAAATCAGTAGATTATGTATGGACGACACCTGATGGACAAACATTAAATGGATTGAATCATACTCTTACTGAATATGTTAATGGTACATATACATTAGAAGCAGAAGACGAAAATGGATGTAAGGCATCCGATACTGTTGATGTTAATGTTTTAGATATTGAATTTTATCATTCTGATAATGAATCTGTTTGTGATGGGGGTGATGCGGAAATTGAATTAACAGGGACTAATGGAGCAGTAATAGAATATAGAGTAGATACAGGAGCTACGCAAACAGTTACTTTACCTGCTACAATAACAGTGCCAAACGTGACGGCTAATAAAATAGTTACTTACCTTACAAAGTCTTATGGAGGATGTACTAAAACAATTAATGAAACTACAATTTTAACAGTAGTGACTAATGCAACAGCAAGTATTGACGGAAGTGTTAGTACTCAACAATGTCTTGGTAGTGGGACACCATTCGTTCCTTTAACTGGAACTCCAAACGTTACTGTAGATTATAAGATTAATAATATATCAGGGCAAACATTGTTAAATGCAAGTGGAAATGGGAGTATAAATCTACCTAATGCAGCGGGGTCTTATTTAGTAGAATTAACAAAAGCTACATTAGGGGAGTGTGTTAATAATCTTAGTGATAATGAAACAATATTGGTACAAGATTCTCCAACTATTGTTGTTTACTCAAATTCTTATGTTTGTAGTTCAGCAGGGGGAGGAAGTTTCCAATATGAAGTAGAGTTTGAAGCAAATAATTATACAGGCACACCTACTTCCAGTTTAGGTACAGTAAGTAATATTTCGGGAGATTTATGGAAAGTTTCCAATATTCCTTCAGGTGCATCGGCTACAATAAGTGTTACAAACGGGACGTGTATTACTACACAAGATACACAAGCATATAATTGTGACTGCAATGCGATTACAGTGCCACCACCTGTTGCTGCTCAAAGTACCTATACATTTTGTACAGGTGCAGCAGTACCTACATTAACGGTAACATTGGATACAAGTTGTACTAATTGTAAAGCAGATTGGTATGATGCAGCAGTCGGAGGAACATTAGTTCAAGGAAATTCATTAACTTATACGCCTTCTGCTCCGGGAGCGGGTACTGTAAAAGTATATTATGTTGAGACTGTGGATTTAGACAGTGGATGTTCAAGTACAAGAACAGAGGTATGGTTAGAAGAATCAGAATTGCCAAATAGTACATTTACTGCAAATAGTAATAATAGTTATTGTAAAGATAGTGTTGTACAGTTTTCAGTTCCTTATGAATCACAAGTTACGTATTTATGGAAAGTTACAAATGGTACAATACAAGGTAGCGACACAGGTACAGGAATAACTGTATTAGAAGATACCATTGGGGTAATGACAGTTAAATTAACTGCTACTAATGTTGATGGATGTGTGTCTTCATATTCATTAGATTATGATATTGGAGAAATAACATATAGTGTAAGTGCTTATGATTGTGGATTAAATAAATCAGTCTTGACATTAGGCGGTGTTGTAGGTCATACATATACGGTTGTATTTACTAATAAGGATGATGGTTTTATTAAGACATTAACAGGAGTTGCCGGTGGTTCAAATACAGATGTAACAGGATTAACTGACGGAGATTATGACATTTCAATTATTGATGAAAGTGGAAATGGATGTGAGACTTATGATACTAATGTTTATACTGTTAGTTGTTGTGCATTATCTTGGGGAGCAACAGCAGTATTAACTACTGAAGGATGTTATACAGATGCAAATGGAGACCCATTACATATTGATATTAGTAATAATACGGAAGTGTATAATTCTTATAATTTATACATTGAATATTATATCAATGACGTTAAGATAAAGAGTGAGACTTATCTCGATAACAATAGTTGTACGACTTTTGCAAGTCAAGTTACGTATTCGGATTTGAATTTTTATCCAAATATTTTAACACAAACAGGTAATGTGTTGAAAATGGTATATAAAGAGAATAATACAAGCGGTTCTGTAATATGGCAAGATAATAATGTATTAACATTTGATGCTAATAATTGTGCATAAACAAAAATAAATATGAGCTGTAAAAATAATAGTTTTGAAACGATACAAAGTGAAGACGTGAGTTATGGTTATTCTCACGATTCACTTGGTATTGGTGATGATGATTGTTTGAAAGAAGTTATAAAGAAACTTGCTGATAAAGTTGAGGAACTATATAAAAAAAGGTGTTTTTCGCAAAATTTTGCAGAAAACACTACTTCTAATCAATCAAACAATGAAGTTGAAGTCGATTATACTGTTACTCCAACTTTAAAAATGAAAAAAGGAAGTCGTACCAATACTATCGAAATGAATTGGGATACTGCTAAAGCACAAGGTAATGATGAAATAGTCAAAAGAATAACAGAAATTTACTCTAATGACAAAAAAACATTAATTGCATCATCATCAGGACATTCTAATATTTTTGAGTTAAAGCCAAGTGATTATCCGTTGAATGTTATTATGAAAGCGTATGTCAATACAGAAAAAGACGGAATGGTAGTTGCGGAAAAGGTTGTGCCAATAAGTGCCGATATAGAAACTGAAATAACACCTTTATTAGAGGTTAAAAAAGGTAATGATATTGAAAACATACAAATAGCACAGTTAAATGCAGAAGTTTCTAAATTAAGAAAAGAAATTGAAAATTTGCAAAAATAAATAATAATGATAAAATCAGGAGATATTATATCAATACCCATAAAAGTAAAAAATAGAGGAAATTCTAATGCTTTTAACGTTGAAGTAGATATTACTATACCTTCAGGTTTAGATTATTATAGTGCAACTGTTAGTAAAGGTAGTTATGATATAGTGCAAAAAAAATGGAGTATAGGAGGTTTGGAAGTGTTGGAAGAAGTTACTATGACATTAGAATTGGAAGTTGTTTATGATTGCGACTTGCCATTAGAAGTGTCGTGGAATGTTTATAGTACTACAACCGATTTCAATTTAAGCAATAATGATAATAAATATATTGTAGAAGATAGTTGTTGTTTAATTAGAGGTTGTATGGAATTTTTGCGAAAAAAACAGGTTTGGATTGATTTTCAGTACGGTAATAATGAGGCACAATTAGAAAATATTTTAAAGCCTTTTGCTACGATAGAAAATGCACTAACCGCAATCTCGTTGTTGGATGTATCAGAACAAAATGATTGGCAATTTAATGTATCAGGGGTATTAGAAAATGATTTAGATTTGCAAAATTTTGCAGGAAATACTATAATTAATTTTACTAATTTCATTACAACTAAAAAAATAAAGTTAAGCAACACAGGAACAGAAATTATTATCCAAGGAAATATATTTAAGTCAGGAAGTGGTGTAGTCCTTGAATTTGCTAATAATGTAAATTTGGAAAGTGTTATTTTAGATTTAATAATTAAAAGAGATACTGATGATTATGCAGCAACTCAATTAGGAACTCCGTCAGGAGCAAGTGTGTGGATAAAATCGTGTCTTATTGAAAGTAATAAACCATTTGGATTGCCAGTTAATGGAATGCCTATTGTTTTTAAAAATATTTAATATGAAAATAAAATTTATAATTATATTGTTTTTCTTAATTTTTGCGATAAATAATACCTTTTCGCAAAATAAAGTAGGATTGTATCCTATTTATTTTCAAAATGAAACTGAAAAAGACGCTTTTAAGGATTCGTATAATCTTAATGGATACAATTATATTGATGAAAAACATCCATTAATTGCTTTTGTAGAGCAAGATACTTCTTGGTATTGGTTTGATTTTAGAGTTGCTAATGACTTTGTTAAACTTCCAACAGGCAGTGGTGGACTTGGTGCAGTATCGGAAATTACAGATACTATTATAACAGGTAGTGCAGAAGGCGAAACTTTAATAGCAAAACATAATGACGGATTAGGTAATATTGTAGGAATAAGAGTGCCAAATTTTGTTTACTATGACGGTACACGTCCTAATAAACATATAATCGGGCAAGTTTTTGCAAATGGAGATGGATTACCTAAGAATATATTTGAAACAAATACTAAAATAGAAATGAGTGGTGATACTGCTGTTTTATATATCAATGAAAATAATGATAGTTTATATGTAGAGCCTGATAAAACAATATATGGTATTCCTGTTTCAAACACATCTCCAAGTACAGGACAAATATTAAAATATAATGGTTCGGAATATGTCCCTGCGGATGATGATATAAGTGGCGGGACAGGAGTGGACGGAGTTGTAAATTCAGCGGGATTTTCAGGAACAACTACCAAGACATTAACACTAACACGAAGCAATGGATTATCAAATCTTACTGCAAGTTTTACCGATAATGTTGATGATGCTGATAATAATACATCAAATGAAATACAGGCATTAAGTAAGAGTGGAGCAACTATATCTTTGTCAAATGGAGGTGGGAGTATTAGTTTGAATGATGATGATGCTACTAATGAAATACAAATATTAAGTAAGAGTGGAACTTCCCTTTCCTTATCAAACGGAGGCGGGAGTGTTACGCTTGGGGATGAAGATAATGGGAATGAATTACAAACTATAAGTAAGAGCGGGAATACAATAACATTATCAGACGGAGGGGGGAGTGTGATAGATGCTGTTGATGATGCAGATAATGACCCTACAAATGAAAATCAAACTGTTAGTGAGGGATGGGGTGTAAACGTAACGCATACTGGACAAGATTATAAAGTAGAGGTAGATAGTACAGAGGTTGCAACCCTTTTTGATTTAGATGAAAAAAAAGATATATTTGCTTATGATTTTGTTGCAATAAAATCATTAGCATCAAATACGGAAACTGAATTTAAACAAGTAACATTAGGGGGGACTGTATATAGAGCCTACACAACAGTAATAGGAAGTTACTTAGAATTTATGCAGGGATATATAGATAGGAAGAGTAGTGGAGGGAGTAATTTTATAATAAGATTGTATAAAAGAAGTGGTTCGACAACTACTTTATTAAGTACAACGAGTGTATCTTTATTAGGAAAGACATATTTCAGTAAAGATTATACAGGTGTAAGTGGTAGTAAATTTGTAGAAGGAGATGAATTTTATTTTACAGTTGAAACAGATGCTACTACAAGTGAAGTAGTAATAAATTATTCTATTTATTTTAGTAGAGATAGTGATAGTAGTTGGAGTGGTGCGCCCAAATAATTAAAATAGTTTTTTTTTCGCAAAATTTTGCAAAAAGCAACTAAAATAAAAATTAAAAAATGGTAACATTAAAACAGGTAAGAATATTAATATCACAATGCTGCGGAGGTTGTAAGGTTGATAAAACCCATAAGGTTTACAATGTACCTGATAGTGCTTTTGCAGACGCTAATAATCCTACTATTGCAGAAGCTAAAATATGGGGTGACGCTAATATTCCTGAAAATGAAAGGAAGTATGGTGCTACTCTTTGGTATAAAGGTATTGAAGAAAACCCTGATTATGTATGGATGTATGGAATTAATGAAAGTGGAAATTTAGTGTTGCAGCAATACGATACAATAAAAGCAGGTCTTAATGGATATGATACACCAACCGATGCTGCCAATGATACAAGTTTACCTGTTGGAGCAATGTATTATTTAACAGGAAATGTACCGGGTTCGGCATTTCCGGGAGAGGTTAGGGTGAAGATTTAAAAATAGTATTTTCTTTGCAAAATTTCGCAAAAACCAATATAAAATAAAGAAAAAGATGTTAAAGATTTTATACGCAATATTAATGAGTAAAGGAACAGCAATAGGACTGTTTTCAGGATTATTAAAATTAATGCAAGATATTAGAAATGGAGTATTTAAATGGTATATAGCATTAACAGATATTGTAGCAAGTACAGTAGTGGGATATTCTGTATATGAATGGGCAGGAGAATCACAACGATTAGATAAATGGCAAGTGATAATATTGACAATAATGCTTTCTTTAAATGCTTTTGTTGTAGTAAAAATATTAACGAATCCTAAAGTTGTTACGGCATTATTTAAAACAGTAACAAAAATAGATGTCGATGAAAAAAAATAGAAATTATATAATAGAACAATGGATATTAACAATAGTTATATTGATGTTCGTGTTGCTTTTATTGAATAAGTTTAATATTGGAATAGTTATAGCTTATTCTATATTATCCTTGTTTGGCTTAATGTATGGCAAAATTGATGTGAAAAAATAGTATTATTTCGCAAAATTTTGCAAAAAGCAACTATAAAAATTAATTAAAATGAGCTTTTATACAAATAATGACATAATATGTATTCCTATACCGTTAAAAAACAATGGTGTGGAAACGGCTACCAATATAAAGGTCACAATAACAATTCCGAGTGGATTAGTCTTTAATAGCATAAATCTACCTATTGGTACTTGGAATGGAGTAGATGAATGGCAAATATCAACATTAGATTCAGGAATATCTACACAAGCTATTCTATGTGTGAAAGTGACTGATACAATGCTTTTGCCTGCAACAGTAACTTGGATAGTAACAGCGGATAATATCGACCCTAATGCACTTAATAATCAAAGCGAATATGTTATTAATGGATGTAAAGATATTGTAAAATGTGCAAGTGGTTCTATGCGTGGATATGATACACCAACCGATGCTGCCAATGATACAAGTTTACCTGTTGGAGCAATGTATTATTTAACAGGAAATGTACCGGGTACAATTAAAAATATGGTAATGATTAAAAAATAGTTTGTTTTTGCAAAATTTTGCGAAAAACAACTTATAATTAAATAACTTAAAAATATTAAAAAAAATGAAAAAAATTCTTTTGATTTTAACAGTAATGTTCACAGTAAACATAGCATTCTCTCAATTTATTGAATATGAGGGGAAATACACAGATGTAACAAAAAACAAAGTTAAAAAAAGTGACAACAAAATAGTATTGAAATATACTTATTTTTTTAAAGACGGAACAAAAGTAGTTGTAACTAAACCTGCAAAAAAGAAAAATAAGATTAAAGTTAATGCTAAAAAGAAATTAAAACGTATTAATGAACGTATATCAGATTTAAAAGAACAAAAAGAAATGACTTTAAAAGATATTGACCGAATTGAAAAATTGATTAAAAAACTTGAAGATAAAAAGTTGTTATTTGTAAGTGATACATTATAATAGCTTTTTGCAAAATTTTGCAAAAAACAACTTATTCTAAAATTAAAAAAAATAGAAATGAAAAAGATTTTAAAGATAGTAATTTTAGTAATGTTAGCATATAATATAAATGCTCAATATACACATTACATTAGACCCGCTCACGATTGTCTTTTAAGCGATGTCCCCATTGAAGCACCTAATCCCGATTATGGTTGTAGTACAGTTTACGATACTCTTCATAATCAAGTTTATCGTTGGGAAGACGGGGCTTGGGTAAAAAAGGGACTTAATCTCTACAACTCTGACGGAACATTCACATCAGATAGAACTGTAGAAACAGATAATCATAAATTTACTGTAAACGGCAAATTAGACTTAAACTCAGCAGGACAATCTGTTTTTATTGGAGTTAATGCAGGGAAAAATGATGATGGTAGTAATAATAGAAACAATGCAGTAGGATACTCTTCATTATACAGCAACACAACAGGAAGTTATAACAATGCAGTAGGATACTCTTCATTATACAGCAACACAGCAGGATATGCAAACAATGCAATAGGAATTCAGTCACTATACAACAACACAGCAGGATATGCAAACAATGCAATAGGATACTCTTCGTTATACAGCAACACAACAGGATATGCAAACAATGCAATAGGATACTCTTCGTTATACAGCAACACAACAGGATATGCAAACAATGCAATAGGATACCAGTCATTATACAGCAACACAATAGGAAATTATAATAATGCAGTAGGGAGCAGTTCGTTACAATACAACACAACAGGAAATTCTAACAATGCAGTAGGGAGCAGTTCGTTACGATACAACACAACAGGAAATTATAACAATGCAGTAGGTTCTCAGTCATTATACAGCAACACAACAGGAAGTTATAACAATGCAGTAGGATATGGAGCACTATACCGCAACACAGCAGGAGATAGAAATGTTGCAATAGGATATAAAGCAGGGTTTTACGAAACAGGAAGTAATAAATTATATATTGCTAATTCTGATGCTGATGCAGATAATGCACTTATTTATGGAGAGTTTGATAATAAAATATTTAGAATAAATGGTGCTACACAAAATAAAGCACTGTCTTCTGACCCTGCCGACCCACCTGCCGGCTATTCGGTACAATGGGTGTCTGACGGAACAGGAAGTGGTGATGCAGGTGATGTGATGATGAAAATTAATGTGGGGGGTACAGTGAAAATTATAACTTTAGTCGATTTTAGCACATATTAAAATAGTTTGTTTTTGCAAAATTTTGCAAAAAACAACTTATAATAAAAACCTTTAAAGCGCATTGATATTAATGCGCTTTTTTTATACAAAAATACATAAAGTGTAATAATAAAAGGTAAATAATGCTTAAAATCAAAAATTTTGCAAAGAAAATACCTTAATAAATTGTATTATAATCTAAAAAATACAATATATTTGTATGTAATAAACAGTTATTATGCTTGAATACGCTATAAAATATTATGGATTAAAGGAAATTGACGGAAAAAAATCGAATGAAGATTTATTAAAATTGATTCAAACTGAATTGCAATGGGTGGATGATGATAGTGTTATTGCTTGGTGTGCAATATACGGTACTATTATATTCAGGCAAATGGGGTTAGGATATTTGATACCTGACAAGCCTTATGCTGCAAGAAGTTGGATTGATTTAAAATATAGTGATGAAGTAGAAGTTATATGGGAAAGGGGTGATGATTTATCTGAAATAAGTAAAAAAGCTAAAGCAGGAGATATAGTTATTTTTTGGAGAGGAAGTATAAATGGGTGGAAAGGGCATTTTGCTTGGTATGTTAATGAATATCATTTTGATAGAAGTAAAATAAGAGTGTTAGGAGGAAATCAAGATAATGCTGTAAACATAAGAGCGTATTCTAAAAATAGAGTTTTGATAATTTTAAGAATTAAAAATGCAAACAATATCTAAAATAATTGAAAGAGAAATAAAATCGTTAGAGAAAGTAAAACGAAAAAACATCGGCGAATTAGGAAGTGTAATAATGGTACACTTGATGAAATTTTTGGAGAAAAATTTTGTAGTCGGCAATAAAATACATAAGCCGTCAAGATTTAATATATTATTAATTCTTAAAGCGGGTAATTTTATTTTTAAAGTGGTTGATATGATTTGGCTTTATAAATTTGATTATGAACTATTTAAAGAAAAGTATGTTTTTCGCAAAATTTTGCAAAAGACAATTATTTAACTAAATTAAAAATTATGACAAAATTAAAAGGTTCAAAGTCTCCGTTTTCCTCAAAAGGAATAATAGGAGCAATTTTAATGGTAATAATTCCGATTTTGGGATATTTCGGTTATGACATTGCAAAAGATGATGTAACCACACTTATCGGGTTTGTCCCTGCGATAATTGGAGGGATTGTACTTGGGTGGAAAAGATTTACAATGGAAGTTAATAAAATGGATGTAAGTGCTTGGTTAATTGCTATTGTTTCTGCAATTGGGGCAATTTATACAATATTTACAGGCGATGCTGACTTAGTAAAGGATTTAGCACCTAAATTAGTTGCAGTATTTACAGCGTTATCAAGTATATTAGCTGCTTTTGGAATACACGTAGCAAAAGAAAAAGTAGGATAATTGTTTTTTCATAGATTTTGTTTTTGGGGGATAGGAGAGCAGTTTGTTCCCTATCCTTTTTTTAATAGATAAAAATGACACAAAGAGAAGTAATAGAATATTATAACAAGAAAATAAATATGTTTGACTTTAAGTCAGACGATAGTGGATTTTCTAATAGGGCGATATTAAGAGAGATTAAAACCACTCTTACATTGTTTAAGCAAAGGGCATTAAAGTCCCATAGTTTATCTATTAATGATTTCGATGAGATAACATTACCTTGCGTGGCATTGGAAAAAGTTGATATTTCGCAAAATTTTGCAAAACCTAATATAAATTACGCTATATATAAATCTAAATTGGCAATTCCGAGATATATAAAAATAAATAGAATTGCCGATGCTTATGGATTTGAAACATTTGATAAGGCAAGTACTAATAATTTTGAAATCGTTCACAATATTAGGCTTAATGCTCTTAAAAATAAAAATGCTTATTATTTTCAAGATATGCAAGATGGGACATATTTATATTTAAGCGATTTTAATATACAAGAATTAAAAGCGGTTACAATAAATATGATTCCTGAAGACTATTATGAGGCATTAATATTTTCTAAGTGTGGCGAAGTGAATAAAGATGCTTTATGTAATCCATTAGATACACCGATAGGAGCGTCTAAATCTATAATTATGCAAGTAGTTGATTATTTAACAAAAGGGATTAAAGAGATGCCTGATGTTTTAAATAATGATACGCCATTGAAATAGTGGGTTTTCGCAAAATTTTGCAAAAAACAATTAACAAAAGAACAAATATATGTATGAAAAACAACAATACAGTAAAACGTTAAGAGATTTTGCATTGACGTTTAAAATAAAACTTAATGACAGGAATAAGAGAGCTAATCATAAATTGTATCAGAGGGTGTTTAAGTCTTTTATGTTTAAAATTATAGATAGGTTAATGACTGAGGCTTATGTTTTTAATATACCTTATAATTCGGGAAGGTTGTATTATAAATCTGTTAAAGGAACAAAATTTGTAAATACTTATGAGACTATTAGACAGCGAAAGATTGTTTTTTATGATAATTCAGTAACAGGAGATAAAATGTATAGAATAGAATGGGAAGTACCTTATAATTATCCAAATCAAGATTTATATTCTTTCAAAACAGGAAGTAGATTAAGAAAGTATATTTATAAAAAATTGATGATGATGATAAAAAATAGGACTTTACCTGTTCCTTTTAAAGAAATTGACAATAAAGGAAAATAGTGTTTTTGCAAAATTTTGCGAAAAAGAAAAATATTTAAAAATGACATTAACATCATTACAAACAGCTATTGATAATTTTAAATTAACTTATGGAGAAGAAGGTTATAATGATAGATTAATAACTTTATGGGCTAATGATGTCGGTAAAAAATTTGTAACGGCAGAAGGTAATGTTATTCCTAAAGCACAACTCGTTAAAATAAATTCTCAACGGGGCGAATTACCTGATGATTATTATAGAGTATTACAAGTTTGGTTTACTGAAGAATTAGATGAAGATAAAAATAAAAAGGTTATTGGTGAGTTGGAATGTCAAAATTTAGAAATAAAAGGAACTAAGGTTGAATATGACAAGTGTGGAGAGAAAAAAGTTAATTATGATTTTGATTTAGATATTCCCGATAATGAAAAATATAGAGTTAGGGATAGACTTGATGCTTATGCTTCTTTTATTTTTAGAATAGGAGTGTTTTTGCAAAATTTCGGAAAAGATACTAATTCTAATTCTAATGCAAAGCCTAATTTTGTTTATGTTAATCCTGATACTAATTATGAAGACATTCTTAATTATGTTATCCCGTGTGCTAATCCTATTAATGATAATAAAGTTAAATATCGTATTCAAAATGAACATATTTATATCAATAAAACACAAGGTTATGCCATTATTCTTTATTTAGGTTATCCTATGAAAGACGGTTTAATTATGATTCCTGATAATACTTTTGTTTATGAATGTATAAATAAATATATTCTTTATAAACAAGGAGAATTAGATTTTACTAAAGAAAAAACTGCTAATAATTTGAATTACTATCGAATTATGAGAGCTGATTATACTCGTTATTTATTACTCGCTAAAAAAGAAATTCAAATGATTGACCCACAAAAATTTATGGCTATTTGGAAAGAAACGGTTCATACTATATTAGGGCGTCCTTTGGATTATACACCGTTTGGAAGTTATGGAAAATAGAAAAATAGTAAATATACCTATTGGGAAAATGGATATGGATTCATTCCCTGCCGATGTCAAACCTACTGATGTTAGGCTTAGGGTTAATGCGGGTGTTGGAACTAATAAATTTAGTAAGGCAGGTGAAGTTAATGACCGTAGTAATGTGTCTTGGATTGAGGGAATGCCTGAAAAAATCGTTGGAAGAACAACGGTTACTGAACGTAAGTATTGGATTGTATTCTCGTATAATAATGGAGAAAGTGAAATAGGAATAGCAAGTTGGGAAACTAAAAAATATACAAAAGTTGCTACTGATAAAGAATTTAATTGTGATTGGGGATTTAGTGATTGTGAACAGATTAATATAGAGTATGATTTTAGACAGGCTTGTAAGGATTTGACTTTATATTTTTCCGCAAAAACAATATATTATCATATAAACTTAGATGAATTAATAGATAAAGAAAGAAAAAACGGTTTACTAAAATTAATTAACGGGCAGGAAGAAACTGACGAGTGTCAAAAATATGATTGCTCTTATTTTAAAAACTTTAAATGTGTTTGTGGAGTTAAATCCAATGCTTATGATACTAAAAACGGAGGATATGATTTACCCGCAGGTGCTTATCAAGTCTTTGTTAGACTTATAGATAGAAGTGGTACTTATTCTAATGTATTTAGAGCTTCAAGTCAAATAAATATTGGAAGTGAAGATAATATACCGGGTCAAAGGTCTGATAGTTGTATTAATATTAATATTAGTAATTTACCTTGTAATTATCATATTGTAGAAATAATTTTAGCAAGCAAAATTTCAGGAATTGAAACAGCTAAGATAATTGCAAGTCGTATTTATACAAATGGTAAAATTTCTTATACCTATTGTGGTAAAAATAACGAAGAAATACCTATTTCTCCTGATACATTAAGATTTAGAGGGAGAACAATTTTTAAGGGAAAAGATTTAAAAATAAAAGGGAATAAAATGTGGTATTATAATATACTGCCTAAAAAAAATCCAGACCTGCAAAAAAAAGTTATTGAACAGACTGTTGTTAAATTAAAACCATATATAGTTCCATATAAAGATGTAAAAAAATATGGATTAAAGTCTTTAATGCGAAGTGAAAGATATTTATTTTCATTAAATTTTAATACCTGTGAATATGGAGGAACACCTGCATACGTGTTATCTCCAAGCAATGGAAAACAGAAATTTTCGCAAAAGGATTTTATTAATTTTATTAAAGCACAACAACCTGATTTATCTACTATCAAATACGATAATGGTAAAGTTGTTAGGTTGCAAGATGATTGTAAAATAGGTAACACAGGAAACCATAGTGGAGGCGGTTGTGGTCGTGGTGGAAATTGTGGATTATGTGACGGGGGC
>Ga0256833_1000614_pt1 | contig 27345 bp, 21 predicted proteins | sample 356284metaG_FD_190535 | JGI IMG/M metagenome (GOLD analysis project Ga0256833, IMG submission 190535) | Hydrothermal vent microbial communities from Mid Atlantic Ridge, Atlantic Ocean - 356-284 | ecosystem: Environmental > Aquatic > Marine > Hydrothermal vents | place: Atlantic Ocean: Mid... | reverse complement strand
AACAACACTCAATCCTAAAAGTAATATTATTATTCCAATATGGATTTTGCACCATGGTTTTGACATAATTAACAAGATTTACAACACAATAAAATAATCAAATTGTATCATACAAACTTAACCACCTGCGCAATATCCGAAAATTATTCTATTTTTAAAAGTTTTTTACCGTATTTTCCGGCTTTTATATAGTAAATTCCCGGTTTTAGCACGTTCAAACCTTTTATTTTAATACTATTTAATCCTTTATTTATACCCACAAGATCGGATTTTATCAATTTTCCGTTACTATTATACAATTCAATACTTATACTGCTTTTATTTTCAAATAATAAATCAATAGACAGTTCTTCATTAAACGGATTGGGATAGACTTTTGTGATATCTGAGCGCAAATTATTTTTATTTATTTCATAGTCCCTGTATTGAATTGTATTTTGATTTATCAATGATAAAGAATTTTCTATATCTACTATACCTTCCGAATTTACTATATTTTGTAGATTATCATTGTATTTTGCTCCTTCGAGAAGCAAAGTTTTTATTTCCAAAGGGTCAAATTCATCAAAATATGTTCCCAATATAGCCGCCATTGCCGAGACATAAGCTGTGGATTGAGAGGTGCCGCTCATCAATACCATTTGTCCGTTGAGTATATATCCCGGTACATTTTCGCCAATGGCACAGATATCCGCAGTAGCATATCCGTAATTGCTAAAATAACTAAGGCTGGTATCGCAGGCATTGGCTGATACCGTAAGTATATTTTCACAAGGATAGGAAGCCGGATAAGACTTGAGATCATTATTATCCAGATCAATTGCATTGTTTCCTGCCGATGTCACAAATAGTATCCCATACTTTCCTGCTGTCTCTATGGCTATTTGCAATGGAGATTTAGCGCTACTCTCCTCTGCATAAAAAGACCAACTAGCATTGATAATATCGGCACCTATGTCAATACTATGATCTATAGCCCGTATAATATCCGACAGTTTACCTATGCCTTGATTATTGTGTGTTTTTGATTCGAACATAGATATTCTATTACCTGTATCAAGGGTCAAACTGTTTATCATCGTAGTGATATGGGTACCATGTCCATTGTCGTCCTGAGCATCTGCGGTATTAGTTATAAAATTGTAATTTCCCGATATATTTGTAGAAGTATTGTTTTCTTCTGCATAGTTAAAATCAAAACCCGTATCAAGTATATCCACTATCACATTGTTTTGTCCCTGTAAATGTGAGGTATAAAAACCGGTGCATTGTTGACTCTCGTCTTGAGATGATACATTTTGGATAATTTTTTCTATTTTATAGTTATAAGAAAAATTATTAGTTGAATTTTTTTCTTCTTTACCATCATCATTATCATTTATCCAGGTATCATACAGGTCATTCATTTGAGATATTTGGATGGTATCGATATAGAAGGGGAAGTTTAATACTTTCCAGTAACGTATTTTGGAGTATGGAGTAATCCATACCTGGTATGAGTTGTATATATCGAGAAGAGAGTCGATGGTATTTTGGGAAACATCCGGTTCAAAATATACAAGATATCCGTCGGATTCTTTTTCAGGTGGAGCAATAGTATTATTATTTTGAGCTAAAGCGATGTTTAATGCAAAAAACATTAAAGCAGCTATAAAAATGTATTTTTTTATTTGAATAATTGTTTTCATGGTATTAATTTTTTTAGGTTAATAAATATTTTATCTTTACAGTTCAATTTTTGTAAAGAGACAAGCTGCTTGTAATATAAGTATGAAGAAAATGTATTTTTGTGACAGGTGCATTTTGATTTATTTCTTAAGAAGTGGCGTATGTGGTTGATAAACAAATACATATACGGTGTGTTAAAATTTCAAATAGCGAATGTTTGATAATGTATTTATTAGGATTTGGATTTTTTTAAGTAATGTATTTTTGTTTTGTATTATATTAATTATCTTTGGCACAGTATTTTAATAAAATTATGAAAAAAAACCTCGGGCTTAACGAAAAGCAATTCAATGAATTGGTCTCTAGATTGAAGAAGGGAGATGATGCTCTTTTTGAGCTGGCTTATAAAAAGTTAGTAGAAGACAATATAGAACTTCTTAAAAACCGTTATAAAATAGAAGACTTTGATGCCAAAGATGCTACTCTAAATGCATTGTTTAGTTTGAAGAAAAAGCTTTTAGACGGTAAAATAAGGTATGATAATATCAGATTTATTTTTTCGAAAATGGCATATCATGAATATATTTTATTAATGCGAGCAAGAGAAAGGTCATTGAATCCGGAGGGTAAAGTTATATCAATTTATACAAAAGATGGAGAAGGCAGTCTTGAATTTACGGAGGATGATTTTGAATCATTGAAAATAGCAATGTCAAAACTGGATAAGATTTGTTTGAAGATAATTAAATCGGTATTTTATACACAACTAAAACTAAAAGAAATAGCAGCGGTTTTAAAGATGAGTTATGATAATATTCGTAAAAAGAAGCAAAGGTGTTTGGAGAAACTTACCGGTATCATGATGAAAAATTAATATTATTTTTAATGCCTGTAGGATTGAGAAGATTGAAGAAATTTTAGATTATTTAAAAAAATATTAAAATTTTGTGTCACAAAATTAAGATTTTTGCATACTATAGGTGAAGAGAGGAAAGATTGACGGATTGAGGGCTAATTTAATAATGCTTAAATAAAATAAAAATGTTGGATAAATATTTAAATAAAGAATTAAATGAAGATGAAGAGTTTTTTTTGATGTCAGAATATTTCAAGGAAAAAGAAAGGAGAGATTTTAAACAAAAATGGAACAGGATATTAGAAGAGGGTGATAAAAAAGCGGAGGTTAAGGAAATTTCATTTTTCAGAAAGCATACTTCAAAATTTGCAGTTGCAGCTTCTATTGTTGTTTTGCTTGGAGTTTTTGGAATAGTAAAATACAATTTAGGCATAGGAATAAACTTTACGAATACTTCAAAAGGTAAAATAATAAAATTGAACAAAGAGATTAAAAGTTATTCTGAGTCATTTGAAACCGGCAGAAAAGAAAAAGAGCTGTTTTTAAAATTTAACGCACAAAAGTATGAAGAAGTAGTAAATCTAATAGATCGGAGTTTAAAAAGTCGTGGAATTGTTTCTGAAGACAGCTTATTAATAGCTTCTTTTGCAGCGGTAAAATTGGAGAAATATGAAAAGGCAAGAAAATATGCAAATAAGATTAGACCGGATTCTAAATACTATGAAATGGCTCAAAAAGTAATAACGTCCCTTAAATAGTGACTGTCCATAAAGTCAATTAAATTTAAAAATATTGCTTTTGCGATATTTTTACTTTATTAAAATTGCTGATGCTAAAGCATCACTGATTCTCAGAAAGGCAAAAATCTCATTAAAAATCTTTATTTTTCAAAAATCAAGCACTTTATGGGCAGACATCAAATAAAACAATGATAGTATTCATAAGCCGGCTATAAAACAAGCCGGCTATAAGAATAACATGATAGAAATCAAATTCCTATCAACAGCTTTCTAATTACGATTTGGTTTTTCAGTTTTATCTTTACAAAATATAAACCCTTATTTACGTCTCTAATACTGACGTGATTTGGTTTATTACTTATGTATATATTTACTGTTTGTACTTTTTTACCGGATACACTATACAATCCCACTTCAGCTTTTTCGTCATTGTAGCCTTTAAAACTTAAATAGAATGATTTGGATGCGGGATTTGGATAAAGATTGATTTGATTGGTATTTGCCAATTCTACAAATCCCGTTGTTTTCTCAATACAAATTGTTGTATCTCTTGAGCAATTAGTAATGGTATCCGTGACCAACAATGTATAGCATCCGGCGATATCAATATTCTCAAGATTTTTTGATTTACTAGTAAAATCATTGGGACCTGCCCATTTGTATTTATAATTTCCGGTATTATTGGTAGAAACAAATACATTGCCTTGTTCATCATCGGTTATATTGTTAGTACTATCAATATTTATTATTATTTCATCAGGTTCTTCTATTGTAAAAGTATCTACTGCTATACATCCCAATGAGTCAGTAACGGTAACAGAATACTCGTCGGCACAAAGACTTTCAAGATATCCGGTAGTATTACCATTACTCCATTCAAAAGTAATAGGTCCTGTTCTGTTTATAACATTATCGACAATAATAATACCGTCACAATCACCGTAACAAGTAACTCTCTTTGTTTGTGCATTTATACCCAAAACATTGCATTCAAACTTATTGATTACCGTACTATCAATAACAGTACAACCATTTTCATCACTGATTGTAACATAATATTTGCCGGGAGCCAAACCATCAATCATTGATGAAGTATCTCCTGTACTCCAAAGTATGTCGTAAGGCATAACTCCACCTTTAGGGTTGATTTGCGCAATACCGTCATTTGCATTTTTTGATGTCTCATTCACAGCTGTAATATTGGAGATTAATTGGTTTGGAGAATTGATTGAAAACGTGTCAAAACTACTACATTCAGCTGCATCTGTTATAGTGACAAAATATGTTCCTTTACATAAATCTTTAATTACCGAAGTACTATCTCCCGTATTCCACAGATAATTATATGGTTTAATCCCATTTGAAACACTATCAATGGATATTTTTCCTGTACAATCATCGTAACAGGATATATTTGTTATTTGAGTAAACAGTTGCATATCATCACATACATAGGAGTTGATATTAATTGATTGGACAACAGCACAGCCACTACTACCTGTTACGGTTACAGTATATAGTCCCGGTGAAAGATTATTTATACTTTTTGTGGTATCACCTGTACTCCAAAGATATGAATAATCGTCAATTGTACATAAAACCAATGCTTCTGCTGTTCCATCTTGTGCATTATTTGCCGATTCGTCTGATTTTTTAATAGTCACTACGGGCTTAGGATAGATGATTACTTTAATCGTATCTTTTTTCAGCAAGCAAATAGTATCGCTATCAATAATATCCGCAAAATAATATACTATCTGTGAATCACATATTTCAGGATTAGCTAATTTCAAAGTATCATTGATTAATCCTTTACCTTTAGTAAAAGTATCTCTTTTTTCACCTATAACATTTGGATTATCAATATATGAGACAACTATTGTTTTAGTTGTATCACCAGGAATTAGTAATGATATTCCTACTGTATCTTTTGAACAAACACCAAGGCTATATTTTGAAGCAACAATTGGGTTTTTAGGTTGTTGTCTAATCTTCCATTTTGGAGAAAACTGTGGTATATCCAGCAAACACTCAGCCTCCTGATCATTGTGACATCCGGCTACACCATCCGAGAAAGTTAAAAAACTTATGCTTAAATCATCTGATTTTATATCTTTTTCTTTGACCTTTAGTTTTATAATCCAACTAACTTTAATCTCTCCGTTGTCACTCCTGATTCCTCTTTTGGTTGAGGGAGAACAATCAGAAGAATTGCATTCGTCGTTATCATCATTATATGCCCAAAAATATCCACTTGGTAGTGGGTCTCCTACTTTCATTCCTCCAATACAAGGATAATCACTACAAGACACATTGACGATATGGAGATTTGAATCATCATCAGTATAAGTACAAAGATTATCGAGATTTTCAGTTACATACGCATAACATCTGGAATTATTCTCTTCGTACCATTCAGCTTCATTATTGATATTTGCTACCGGAGGTGATTCATCGGGATTAAAATAATTAACATCCCATCCTTTTCCAAAATCAGGTATCATTGCCAATAGACCTTCATCGTTTGTTTGACTTGTATTATATATAAATTCTACTTTCAGAGTTAGGTTTTCACCCGGGCAAAACGGTCCGCTAAATGGAGGGCCTGAAGGTTCAAGTTCTATATTGTCTCTATTTATTATTTCAAAAACAGTATTTTCATCATTTTCACAAAACTCTTCATTTCCAATACAAGGCACTAATTTTTTAATTGTTCTTACGCATAGGTCAAATTTCTTATATTTTACTTCATTGTTAAGCGAAGAAACTGCTATATAATAATCACCTTTGTGCACATTGTACCACTTAGCCGATGATGCAGGATCGGAGTCCTGAATACATGTATTCCCGTTTATATCTTCCAATACTTCCAAGTCAGGACAATCTCCGCTAAATACGGACCAAACCGGTGTCCATTCTTGTTTGTCGGCAACTATATTAACATATAATTCATTTGCGTCCTCATCCGCAACAATCTTATACCAAATTGTAGGATTTGTTTCAAATACTTCGCATGAATTTAGTCCCGGATTAGGGCAAAAGCCCTCACTCAGATAATCGGAAGTACAGGTTAACTCCAAATTACCGTATGTTTGCGGATATAATATTTTTTCTTCCGATATATCGTTACAATTATTTGCTCCTTCTTCTTTGGATATTTTAAATCGATTTAAATCTATTGAAAATGTACCGCAATCTGTTTCTGATGAAGAAACCTTAATAAATAAGTAATCATAACCGTGTAAGCATCCAATAGCTTCTTCCGATACATATGCTCCCACACAATAAGATCTGATAAATTCAGCTGTCCCATCGCAAATTGCATTTTCAGTACCTGCATAGATTTCAACAGAGTGTTCATATCCTATGGTTGTTCCGGATTCATCGTATAGAGATATCATTACACCATCATATGAGGGATCAATATTTGCTCTATACCATACTGCATCATCGTCGGTTGTACTTGAGCAATTAACATTTGCTTTGTCCTGATTTGCATCATCATTGTATCCAATTGCGCAACAGGTAGTACCGCTGTGATATCCTGCGAAACCCAGATCATAAGGCGGATTTGCATTATTCATACAAGGGCTATCATTAATAGGAATGGGAGTACATTGGCTTGATGCATTAAAATTAGAAAAGAAAAAAAGAAAAAAAGTAAGTAATAGTATTTTCATCTGTTTATAAATTTGAAATGAAGTAATTAATCATAATAAATAAGCTGTATAAAATAGCTCTTTACAAAGCCATTATAAAATACCAACTTATAAATGTAAATGCCGATAAATAAAATAAATATACCGGTCGTTATATTTTTAACTTGGTATATACAAATAGCACAAAGCCTTTATGTAAATGGTAGGTATTATACAAAGCCTCTATCATATAGATACTATTTTTACCTCTTTCGTTGCCTGAGGTAATTATTTTTTTCAAAAAAAGTAGGAAAGGTGGTAAAACAAAAAAGGCGACTAAAAAAGTCGCCTCTTAATAAAAAACATAAAGTTTATTTTTTCAATAAATCTCTAATTTCTGTCAACAAGTCATTGTCTGAAGGACCTGAAGGAGCGGGAGCTTCTGCCGGTTTTTTAGCTTTATTATAAGCTTTAACTATCAAAAACATTACAAACCCAACAATTAATAAATTAATTAGAGTGTTTATCCACGAACCATACAAAATTGCATTTTCAGCAATATATCCCGGCTCTCCTGCTTTACCAACAGCCTCATCCAACACTATTTTTAAATCCTTGAAATCCATGCCTCCTGTAAAATGACCTACAAACGGCATAACAATAAAATTAACAAATCCGGTAACTACCAAACCAATGGCTCCAGCCATAATAACAGCAACTGCAAATTCAATCACATTGCCACCCATGATAAATTTTTTAAATTCTTTCCACATAATAATAATTTTTTTTGTTAACTAAATAAAAACTCTGTTTTAGGGTTGATACAATTTCTTGCAAATCATCCTAATTGACGAAGTTAAAAATAATTATAATACTAAAGTTGTTTGTCACAAATTTTAACATAATAATGCAAATAAAATTTTGATTTTGTCCTTAATTTTAAATTTTAAAAGACTAAAGTTGTATAAAAATCGAGCTTTAGTTTTAACAATAAAAACCGATAAATATTTATACAATGCCATCCTAGTATTTTGTAATAAACCCCCATCTTTTATATCAAGGCTTAGCATTTTTTATTTTATTATCTTTGTGGCGCTTTAGTGTTGCTATTTCTTTGTAATTATAAAATTTGAATAGTACCTAATATTTTGATCATCTGTTATTACTAAATTATACATACCACTCTTGATGTCTATTGAATTTCTGCGAAAAAGTGTATTTTTGTATGTGTTGTACTTTAGTGTTTTTGTCAAAATCTCTTTTCCATGATTATCAAAAACAGAAATATCAAGATTGCTATTTCTTCTAATCCCTGATAGCTTAAAATAAACTATTTCTGAAGATGGATTAGGAAATACTTCAATTTTAAGTTTATTTTTTCTACTGGAAAATGTAACATTACATATTTTAGAATATTTAAATTGAGAATCAATGTCAATTAATCTCAATCTATAAAAGTAAGTTTTATCACCAAAACCATCAAATACATTTTTGTCAATATAGGAATATGAATTTTTGGAATGCTGTATGTTTCTTGCTTTAACAAACCCTACTACTTTCCATTTTTTAGTATCCTCACTTCTTTCAATTTCATATTTATCTACATTTACTTCATTTGTCGTTTCCCATTTCAATAATGCAGAATATTTTTTATATGCCAAAACATTGAAATCTACAAGTTCTAAAGGCATAACAATACCATTCGTGATTATTAATTGATTTTCATCTACAAGATTAACTTCACTTCCAACAACAGGGTCAACATCTTTAAGTGTCATTTCTACTACAAAAGAATTTGACATATCATTAAATTTTAAACTTAAATAAGTAGATGTGTTATTCAAGGTAGTGGAGCATGTATTCAAATCCCAATCGGCAACTCCCGCCGAATAGTAAAGATAATGATATCCATTTGCATCATCCCATTCAGCATCAGGTGAGCCACTATCACCCATATCCAAAGGATTATCCACTATGGACACTGAAGTAACTCCGGATGCATCCCATTCTGTTTGTTCTATTCTAAAAACAAAAATCGTTGGAGAAGATGCAGAGCCTACTGGGTATTGACTCGTTGCACGTAGTGTAACAGCTAAATCTGAACTGGGGTTGCTACCATAAACTCCTCCATTGAATAATTTAGCTTCAATATCTTGACCTTTTGAAATCAAGCTAAAAAAAAGCGAAATAAAAACTATTATATTTTTCATGTTTATAAAATTTTATTATTTATAATTGTTCATCTATTTGTCCATTTGTATCACCAATCAAGACTTTATTAAGTATAAAATCCCTATCAGAATATATTGTGCCTGTACCGGGAATAAATATTTGTTTCGCCCTAACGTGACCATCCATATTAGTATCTCCCGGATCGTAAATATCTTCTTGAGCTGTATTATCTCCACCCAATACTGTATTAAGTATATAATCTCTGTCAGAATATATAGTCGGACCAGATGGTGGAATAAATATTTGCTTGGCTCTGACATGTTCATCTCCATTTGCATTACCTCCCCACATTGCCCATACTCCCGAGACAACTTCTTTCATCGGATTAGTACCATATGCTTGAGTTGAAGCTGTTGTAAAATCATGAGTTTGATAGGGAATTGATATTAAATCCATAGAACTATTTGTCCTTATACCAAGATGATTTCTATGCCTAATTGCTATAAATGCATCAGTTGGCGCATCCATAAATCTTGGAGTACTTGTTCCATCCAATTCAACTATTTCACCGTCATTTCTTAAAAATTTGCTGTATGTTTTAAGAATATTTGAAGGGTCTGCCGGATCTCGCAATTCTATTTTGATCCAGTCTGTGATATCGCCTGTTGGTATCGCTGCGACACTTTCTCCTGAGCCATATGGTGAAGTCAAAGGCAAAAGCCCTGCGCTATTTAGTTCTGTTGTCAAGACTCCGGCATCATAAGCTCCATGTAGGTAAGCTTTGATTGATGCCATTTTGCCATAGAAATTCATTCCTGTGAATGCAACTCCATTTTCATTGATATTGCCTGTGACAGTATTTGCCGCTATATCAGAGGAAGCATTGAGGAAGTGCCAATCCGTTCCATTGTAATTTGCACCAACCATATCGGATTCCACTCCGTTTATGTCGGCGTCTACATAGGTACCTGTAAGTGTTGCAGCAAAGTTTGTGATGTCATTTGCTTCCAAGTTCCAATATCTGGATATAAATGCATCTGTTTCACTATATAGATTGGGATGGGCTAGGTCGACTACATTTACTCCAATGTTGGAATTAGAATTAAAAGTCCCTGCTGTAGAATTTACAGATATTGGAGAATAATCATCATTATCTCCTATGGGGTATGTAAAAGATTCAATTGCAGTTAATTTTTTAAAAACCATACCTCCATCATCTGCTTGTATGTAATGATTATTATCAGCATTAGCAATGGTTGCTGAACTTTCAAGTGTCAAATCATTTGAATTTATTATCAATTTGTTATAGTTGGCAGATGTAAATTGTAGGTTGGTTTTAACAGTTGCCGGATCCAAAAGTGTAAGGTTATTGCCTGAAGTTTTTTCAATTATCACTATACCGAAATCATCTCCACCGGATTTGATATTTTTGTCTCCAGCCCCAATGAATTTGACAGTAGAGTTAGCATTTGCATCAAAGGTTGCAGCTATTTCGTTTTTGAAGTCTCCGCTCACTATCAGGTTGGAATTTGATTTTAGTTGGATTGTTCCACTAGTATTTTGAACATCGTTTTCTACGTAGAGCGTTGTTCCTGGTTCTACTATGATACTTCCCCCTTCATTTATCAATTGTGCATTGATAAATATTGGGAAAAATATAGATAGTAGAAATATGAATTTTGTTTTATTTTTCATATGGCATAATCTATATAAATATTAAATAAAAATGCAGGTGAAAGCGATGCCCTCACCTGACATAAATTGAAAACTAATCATTAGATTTTTCTTCCAGTTGCTTGAGCCTTTGCTCAAACGCTTGCATTTGTTGTTTTAAAGCATTGTTTACTTCTTGCAAAGTTTTGTTTTGCTTTTCAAGTTTTTCTATTTGTTGTTGTTCTTCTTGTAATGCTTTAGTAAGAGGGACTACAAATTCTGCATAAATAAGACCATAATGAGAATTTTCATTTTCAGGTTTGACAATTCCATGAAAATCAAAGTTAACTGCATTTGCAGCAGCTTCGACTTCTTGAGCTATAAAGCCTACTTGCACTTCTGCTTCTTTTTCTTGTTCAGCGTCCCAAAGTCTTAATGAATCAGGAGTTTGTATTATCCTAGCGATTGCATCCATATCTAGATTGTAAGTCACAGGTCGAAGTTTCATAATAAAGTCAAGACCGACAACATCATCTTTCACATTCTTTTTTATCCTAGCGTCAGAAGATACATTTGTCCAGTTGGTGTAGCCACCAATTTCTGTAACTGATGAGTTTCCAATTCGGACTTTGTTTGTGCCATTAGGTTCTGCATCATATCCTATTCCTGTAGAGTTGGAAAAATTATTAGAAGAGTTTGCAGAATAACCAACAGCTGTATTATTGTTACCCGATGTAGAAAATCTTAGGGCATTCCGTCCTATTGCAACATTTCGACTTCCATTTGCATCACCAAGACTAAAATACCCGATTGCAACATTATTACTACCTCCTTGATTATCTACCAAAGCGAATCCACCTAAAGCACAGTTGTAATGTCCATTATTACAAGTTTTTGAAGCTTGATATCCAACTGCAATATTATCTGAAGCAAAAGAATTCATAAGAGATTCAAATCCTATTGCAACATTTCTATCTCCTGATATATTTTGTTGTAAACAATCTTGTCCTATCCCAACATTATAATCACCTGTCGTATTATTTAATAGCACATATGAACCAACTGCTACATTATTTTTACCTGCTGTGTTTTCTTTTAGTGCATATGATCCTAAAGCAGTGTTATTACTTCCATTAGTGTTTTTCATTAATGATTTAGCACCAATTGAAGTATTATGTTTCCCAATTGTATTTGAATAAAGAGATGATGCACCTACTGAAGTATTGTAATAACCACTAGTGTTTTTTGCCAATGATTTAGAACCTACCGCTGTGTTAAATGTGGCATCAAAGTCTTGTACAACACTCAATCCATTGTTGCTTAACGCAGAATCTCCAATTGCAACAAGTCCATTTCTATTACTATTGTGATGTAATGATCGATATCCAATTGCAACATTTAAATCTCCCTCCGTATTTGAATAAAGTGAAGAGTCTCCGATTGCAACATTGTGATCTCCTGTAGTGTTTTTATATAATGCACTAGCTCCAAATGCAATATTGTTATTTCCTTCAGCATTGCTATAAAGGGTTCTATATCCTATAGCTACATTCTTATCACCTTGCCTATTTTTGTAAAGAGAGTAATAACCTATAGCTATATTCGTTGCCCCTGAAGTATCGTAGTAGAGTGCTTTATAACCGAAAGCCAAATTATTATCTGCTGATATATTATGATATAGGGTATGATACCCTTGCGCTATATTATTATTACCACTTTCATTTTTATATGCTGCCAATCTACCAATTGCAATATTGTTATTTCCTACTGAGTTTTCCCATAAACAACTCTCACCAACAGCTACATTACCAGATCCAGCAGTATTGTTAATTAAGGTCTCATTACCTATTGCTGTATTATTAAGACCATCATTATTGTTTAAAAGTGCATTATTACCTACTGCTGTGTTTTTATTTCCACTTGTATTAGAGTATAGTGATTTAAACCCTAAAGACGTATTAGAATATCCAGTATTGTTATTGACCTGCGATTTTGCTCCAATTGCTGTATTCTTACTTGATTGATAGTTATATGAAGCACCAACACCATTATTGTATAAGGCTGAGTCGCCTATTGCCACTAAATTGCTTTTTTCTGTGTTCATGACTAAGCTATTAGTACCGATAGCAACATTCTTTTCTCCTCCATTATTATTAAATAAAGAATTTGCCCCAATTGCAACATTCTTTTCTCCTCCAGTATTATTAAATAAAGAATTTGTCCCAATTGCAATATTTTCACTTCCCCCTAAATTATTTAATAGAGAGGAAAAACCAATAGCAGTGTTTGCTTGTCCATTAATGTTAGAGTAGAGAGCCCATGCTCCATTTGCAGTATTATAATCTCCACTATCATTGCTGTATATGGATTTAAACCCTAAAGCTGTATTATTTGTTCCTTTTGTATTTGACATTAACGCCTTTGACCCGACGGCTGTATTAGCTATAGAAAGGTTTGGGTCAGAGATGCCATCGCCATTATAAAAAAGAGCTGAATCTCCAATTGCTACCAGATTTGAATGAATTTTGTTTTTAATCAAACTGAAAGAGCCTATCGCTGTATTTGATGAACCGGAAGCGTTTTCATTTAATGCACCATACCCTAAAGCTGTATTAAAACTCCCCTCTTCATTAAGAAATAGTACCTCTGCTCCTAAACCTGTATTGAAATTACCATCTATATTGGAAACCAGAGTACCTGCACCAATTGAAGTATTCCCTTGTCCAATAGTATTATTAATAAGTGTACCGCTTCCAAATGCAGAATTACCTGTTCCTTCAGTATTAGTCATTAATGCTTGTGCTCCAACAGCAGTGTTTTCAAAACCGGTTGTATTGCTAAATAATGTACTATCTCCAACAGAAGTATTTCTAGAACCAGTAGTATTAGAATACTGTGACTTAGACCCAATAGCAATATTTTGAATTGCTTGACCATCTTTAGTTACCCCTATTCCATTACTGTATAGTGCAGAGTCCCCAATTGCGATAAGATTGGATCTGACAGTGTTATTTTTAAGGCTGTTCGCTCCTATGGCAATGTTGTCATTACCTGATGAATTAGAAAATAAGGAATAATAACCAAAAGAAATATTGTTATTTCCGTTAGAATTAAAGTATAAAGTATTTCTTCCAATAGCAATATTTTTATCCCCCGTTAAATTCTTCTTTAAGCTTGAATATCCAAGTGCTACATTAAAACTACCTTCAGTATTGAGACTTAGTGTACCAAAACCAACTGATGTATTGCCACTTCCACTAATATTTGAATTTAAAGCTAACCCTCCGATTGCAGTATTGTGATTTCCTATAGTATTTGACAGCAATGAGTAAACACCAAAAGCAGTATTTACATGACCTTGTGTATTTGATTTCAATACGGAAAAACCAATAGCTGTATTTGAAGATCCAACAGTATTAGATAATAATGCTTTAGTCCCAATAGCAGTATTTCTAATAGCTTGTAAAGGGTCGGCACCAACTCCATTATTAAATAATGCAGAGTCCCCAATTGCGATAAGATTGGAACTGACAGTGTTTTTTCTAAGGCTGCTTGCTCCTATGGCAATGTTGTCATTTCCTACAGTATTACTCGCTAAAGAATATTTTCCCATAGCAATATTATCATCACCATGTTCATTACCAAGTAAGGATTTAAAACCCATAGCAATATTTTGATTTCCATCAATATTATTAAATAGAGGTAATATACCAAAAGCGATATTGCCACCACCTGAATCATTGTCATACAGTGCATCATAACCTAAAGCAATATTTCCATTACCACTCACGTTAGTCATTCCGCATTCCTCTCCTATGAAAATGTTATTATTAGATGACAAATCATCATTTAATCCTGCGTTTTTACCAATGAAAACCGATCCTCCTGTATTAATCACCTCTAAATGACCAAGAGAATCCATAACAAAGTGTTCATTTCCTCCAATGGTAAAACGTATTTTATCCTCATCGGCACTTTGTTCTACCTCTACTTTAGTGTCTCCATCAGCATCTACAAGTCTTATATTGTTAATTGAGGAGGCTATTTCTGTCCAGCTGGAAGAATTTGCTTCATAATACCAAAAGCTTTTTGTGTCCGTATCATATACTAATAGTCCATTGGCAGGTGTGGCTATCGAAGTTCTATCACCTGTCTGCATTCTGGGTATAAGTATTCCTTTTACAGTTGATTTTACATCAAGCATTGATGAAGCATCCGGACTTGAATTGTCTGTGTTGATGGCAATTTGTGAATTAATGAAGCCATTGAGTAAAAATAAAATAGCGATTACGAGTTTTAGTTTTTTCATTGTCAATTTGTTAATATTTTAAAAATAGCACACCACCTCCACCCTATACCAAAAAGCATTGGTAGTAGCCTTATAATTCCATAATTTTAGCACACAGCACAAACCCAAATATTGCTTGAAATAAGCAATATATTCACAGAAGTAATGTATTCAAACACAATACAACCACCATGATAAAAACACAAAGATTTATACTTTTAAGCATAAATTACAAATTGGGGGAAAACACAATTATTCTACTTTTAGCTTACATTAAAAATAAAATAATAACATTTTAATTTGTTGACTTCTCATATTTATCTTGGGGTTGAAAAAAATAATCATAAACAAACTATATTATCAATATAGACTGGTTGGTATAAATTTATCAGAGTAGTTTAACTCTCTAATTCCACAAACATATTAAAAATTTATTTAATATGAAAAAGTATTTACATGTTTTTTTTTAATCTATTATATAAAATAATTTTCGATAATTATTTAACATGCTTTCTTTGGGAGTTAAATATAAATTAAATAGCTGAAAATAAGATTAGGAAAATAGTTATTGTTGCAACAAAAGTTATTTATTGGCCTTATATAGAATAATTATAAATTTCATTTATGTAATACTACTTTTCGGTTATTCTAACCAAATCATTAATCAAATAACTTATCATACGATGATGATGAGCTAGTTTTTCTTGTGGTTTTTTCGGGTATGCCTAGGTCATCAAGGCTGAATTCATTTGCTTTTGTCTTTGGTGTCTCAAGCATTAAAAGAGTACTTTGTTTCTCAAATTCTTCAAGCATTTGCAAACCTTTATCTTCAAATTGGGCATTTTCCAAGTCTATTGATTCCATAAAATTTGAAGATAACTCCATCATTCGTTCCATCTCTCCTACTTTATTTGCGATATCATCAGCGATATACTCTACGGCTTGATCAAACATCATACGCTTATCTTTATTTCCCCTCAATATATTCATGGCAGATTTCATTGCAGTATGAGAAGTCTGTATAGCTTTTCTTTCTTCTTCTTTGACTTTGACTTGATCTTTGGTATCTTCTAGGAGAATTTCAGAGTTGTCGTACATTTTCTTCAGCAATCTTTTTAAGATGTCCATTTTTTTCAAAAGGACTTCATACTTTCCGTTTACATCCTTTAGCCTCGCTGCTTTCCTAGAGGAAAGAAGAGTATTTTTTTCATCACCAAGTTCTTTTGCTTTTTTTGCTCTTAACAAATTCACTCTTATACCTTCTTCATTTTTTGTCCAAAGTGTTTTTATTTTTCTTATTTGCCCCATCAAGTTGCTAATTTGGTTATCCAAATTGGTAAGGTTATTTTGCATATCATCTATATAGTTTTTCAATATGCCGATAGGGTCTATCGTGACAAAAATACTTGTAACCTTTCTCATAATACTCTTGTACATATATGAGATCAAGTTTCTCATTTTCGGGTCTATTACCATATATAACAATACGCCAATAGCCAGTACGGTAACCGCTAAACCCAAAATATTGCCCATAAAGGCTGTAATGGCTGCCAAGTTAGAAACAAGGAGATAGCCACCTCCTACTATAATTGCCATTAGAATGATAGCTCCCAATACACCCTCGGGTCTTGACCAAAATGATTTAGGTTTTCTGTCAGGTAAGTTATTTTCCATTTTTTAATATTTTCTGTTTTATAATCGTAATAAATTATTGTCTACTTAAAAATACCGGCTGTAAAAGTAATAAAAAATCTCGGGCTTAAACTACTTTTTTTAATGTGAAAGCAACAATTATTGTATTAAAGTATTGATTTTATTTTTGATTCGTCGTCATTTATCACGTTTTCAAGATGATTTAATACGCCAACAAAATTTTCTTTTGCTGAATCAATTTTATCCTTTACTTTTAATATATCGCTATCTAAATTCGCAAGTTTTTTCTTTCCTTGCTCAATTGCTTTTTGATATTCTTTTATTTTATTTTCCAGAGTACTGATTTCTTTTTTAAGATTTTCACCTTCTTCTTTTTTATTGACAATACTACTGTCCAATTTATTTTTTAAAGCAATCGAAAAATTTTCTTTTTCCTTTTGCAACACGGCTTTATAGTGATTGATAGTCTCAAGAAGATATTCTTTGGTAATACCTATCGTTTGAGCAGTTGTATAAGTTGACTTGATGCTTGTGTCTTCATCCATATTCATATCAACCAAATTATTGACTGAAGCCTTAAATTTGAGGTAATCAAATTCTTTAAGGTGATTTTTGTTTATAGCATTCAACAAAGCATTGATGCTCTTTTCATCATAATCACTATCCAATCCAAAAAGTTTTTTTAAATCTATTTTCATCAGTATTATATTTAAACTCTTTCAAAGTTAATCAAAAAAAATGAATTGATAAAATTTAACAAAATAAATCAACTTTTCAATCTTATCAAACCTGCTTTTGCTTTGCGGTGAATACTATTTTTATACTCATCAGAATCAATATTCAAACACTTTTTATAGTATAATGCCGCTTTATTATTAATAGCTAATTTCTCATAGATAATGCCAATCTGTAAAAATGAATTACAAACAAAATGCGAGTTAGTTCCTTTACCTAATTTTATAGTATTTGTAAAAAAGGATATGGCTTTTTCATAGCTGTTTAGGGCTTGTAATATCCTTCCCAATCTGTAATTAAATTCCAGTTTATCAAAAAATGACATACCGGTCTTACTTTTATTTTTCACCAGATATGAATAGGCTTTGGTATAGTACGAACCATCATACAACAATCTTGCTTTTAGAAGAACAGAATTGGGTTTTACGGCATTCAAAGCTACTTTTTTTGCTGTTTTATCCTCATCCACTATTGCTTTCCCTTTTGATATGCACTTAGCTATGTTTTGCCAATAGCCTTGTTCATCCTCATTGACTATTAGTTTGAACCAAGCTATTTTCAAATAGGCATCTTTAATATAATTTATTCCTTTAAAATTATCGACAAATTTTCTAAGGTAAAATAATGCCTTTTTATCATTTTTATATAGCAAACTTTTGCCTAACATATAGTCCGGATAGTAAAATTGCAGTTGTCCCGGATTATGGGGTATATGTTTTAATATTTTTATAGCAAACTCATTTTTACCGGTTTTTTGCGCCATATTTGCCAAAACGAAACAAGCCAACGGACTGTTTTTTATATCTAAATTGGCAGAATTAATTATTCTCCATGCTTTTGTTTTATTGTTTTCGAGGTGAAAAGCAATAAATGAAGCAATAGTATAAGATTCTTCTCTAAATAAAAATTCATTGTGTTTGGAATATTCTATAACCTTGCGTATTTCTGATGCTCCTTGCTTTATAGTACCGTCAATACCGGTAATAGTGGTAAAAATAGTTTTGTTTAGACCGGTCAATGTACCTGTAAGAGCGTGGATAACACTTAGGCTTTTATAATTTGCTGCGAATTTTGGAAATTTTTTTTGATTTTTTTGTAGAGTTTTATAGGCAGATCTAACTTCAAATGCAGCTTTTGCATTTTCACCAAATTTTAATCGTGAGATAGCCCATTGCAATTCAATTTCTGCTTTACTAAACCTATAATACGGGGATTTTTTATTACCGGATTTTATCTTGTCTAATCTTAATTCCTTATTCTTTTCTAATAGTTCAAATTCATTTATATCTTCATTGATAAAAATACGGTAAAAGTCTATATAGTTTTCAATATGGTAAATCAACATATTGCCAGGCTCAATCCTTTTGAGCGAATCCAATATCATTTGGGCCTTATCCAACCGGAGATATGTGATAGTCTTATATGCATATTTGATTCCCGGAGTGATCTCAAAATAATTTTGAGAAAGGACACTATCGGGAATTATAAAAAATAAAAAGAATCCTGTCACCAACAAGATTCTTTTTATTATGTCATTTATCAACTTCATCGTTTAGTTAAAACAGAAAAACAAAAAATATATTTTATGCTTCTGCTTTTGTTCTTCTTGTTCTTCTCTTTGGCTTTTCTTCAACTATGACAGTTCTGTCTTTTTTATCTACTATCGTAGCAATCTCATCGGATATCAATACTCTACCGCAATTTTCACAAGCTATAATTTCTTTATTTTGCGCAACTTCTATTTTAATTTGTGGTGGTACTGTATTGTAACATCCTCCACATGCTTTTCTTTCAATTGTTACGACAGCCAACCCATTTGAGTATCTGTTTCTAAGAGCACTAAAGCCTTTCAACAGTCTTTTTTCCACTTTTTTGCTAAGCCTTACCAATTTTCTTTCGAGAGTGCCTACTTTCTTTTCATTCTTTTGAATAATTGCCTCAAGTTCGACTCTTTTCTTATCAAGTTCTTCATTTTTAGCTGAAATAGTCTCATCTATACCTTCTGCCAATTCCTTAACTTTTTCAAGTTTTTCTTCAAGTCCTTTGATTTTCTTTTCGGACAACTGTGCTTCTAGAGATTGGTATTCAATTTCTTTTGAAAGAGCTTCAAATTCTCTATTGTTTTTCACATTGTCCAATTGAATTTTATATTTCTCAATTGCAGAATTAGAAGTAATTATATTTTCTTTATGCTTACTTATATCTGATTCAAAATTTTCAATTTGAGCTTGAAATCTTTCCTTTCTTTTACTCAAACCGGCAATCTCATCTTCCATATCTTTCACTTCCATAGGTAGTTCACCTTGCATTTTATTGATTTCATCAAGTTGAGTTGCTGTATATTGAAGTGTATACAGAGTTATTAGTTTTTCTTCAGTTGTCTCTGTTATTGTGTTTTTTGCTGTAGCCATAATTTTATAAATATTTTACAGGGTTTGTTATAACATTTGTCAAACGGGCGGCAAAGGTACTAAATTTATTCGTTAAAACATCAAAAATTAGCTCAATTGTGAAGATTTCACTCTCATAATGCCCTATATCAGCTATTATTAGCCTGTTTTCAGCATCAAAATACTCGTGATACTTAAAATCTGCGGTAACAAAAACATCAACATTTGAGCGCAAAGCTTTTTTTAATAAAAAACTACAAGCTCCTCCACAAATCGCTACTCTTTGAACTTTTCTACCTCTCAGTCCAGTATATTTAATACAATTTAAATTCAATTTTTGTTTAAGATGTTTCAAAAAATCCATTTCATCCATCTCTTTATCCAAAGTTGCAATTACACCTGTCCCGACTTTCATGTTTTTTGCGGTAAACTCCGGTTTAGGGTCCAAAATCTCAAGATTTTCAAAGCCTAATTTTGAGGCGATTTTGGTACTGACACCATTTGTAAATGCATTGTCCAAATTGGTGTGAACAGCGTATATGGTTATATCGTTTTTTATCGCTTTGAGAATTGTACGTCCTATATATGTCTTGCCTGTCAATTTTTTTATGCCTTGAAAGATAATGGGGTGATGTGCAATCACCAAGTTATATCCTAAGGAAATAGCCTCATCAATTACTTCTTCAGTTGAATCCAAGCAAATCACAGCACCTTTAAATTCATTGTCTCTATCACCTACAATATAACCGGAATTATCATACCTCTCCTGATATTCCAGCGGTGCAATTGTCTCTAAAAAATCTGTGATCTCTTTAATTTTCATTAGTAATCATTTTATACATTTATTATTTTACAAGAAAAAATAATCTTACCCAATAGCTATTTCTTCATTCTTTTAATGATATTTGTGCTGGAAAATCCCTCCATAAAACTTAGCGACTTTACTTCGCCTGCGTTTTTTAAAACGATATTCGCTCCTATTATTTGATCTATACTCCAATCGCCACCTTTTACCAAGATATCAGGAACAATACTTTTTATAAGATTAAGTGGTGTATCTTCATCAAAAATGACAACCATATCAATTAATTTCATAAATGCTAATACATCTGCTCTGCATTCCTGAGACTTTATAGGCCTACTATTACCTTTCAGCCTTCTCACCGAGTCATCACTATTCAGCCCTATAACAAATTTGTCTCCCAGTTTAGCCGCTTCATCCAAATACTTTATATGTCCGCTATGAAGTATATCAAAACAACCATTTGTAAAAACTATTTTCGCGCCTTTTGATTTCCATTTTTGTATCCTATCAATAGCTTTTTTATTAAAAACAGGAAATATTTTATTCTTATACGACATTTTTCTTATTCTTAAGAGTATTTAGCATTATTAACGCAATAATACCAAAAAAGATTATTCCAAAAATCTGAATTGAAAAGAAAATTATATTGGCATAAGAAAATCCGTCACTACCACTTATCCCAAACAAGCTCAATGCTTCTATCACTAAAAAGTGATAGGTTCCCATACCGCCAGGAGAAGGGATTACCATCCCGAGACTACCAAAGGTAAAGACAACAATAGCTGCATCTATACCCAATTTTGAAGTTGGCTCAAATGCTAGAAACCCAACATAATTCATCATAAAATACATCGTCCAAATAAATACAGAATGAAAAATAAAAAGATAGGGCTTCTCTATGGATTTGATGCTTTTTATCCCTGTGATCAAACCCTGAATAAAGTTTAATACCTTTTTACCAATAAAACTATTTTTAACTTTATTGCTCTTTGAAATAAAAAATCCTCCAACAAATAATATTACAAAAACAAACCAATACACGGGATTATTGACAATGTTTATGATTTTATTTGACAAATCACCATTATCTTTTATAAAATTCAAAAGCTTTCCTGAAGAAATAAGAATTGTGATAACAAATACGATTAATAGACTTATTACATCAATTATTCTGTCCAATACAATTGTTCCCATTACTTTATCAAATTTCACATTCTCTTTCTTTGCCAAGGCTCCGGCTCTGACAAACTCTCCTACTCTTGGTAGTCCAAGATTGGCAAAATAGCCTAACATAATACTGTTAAAAGAGGAAAAAAAGCCTGCTTTGATACCTATAGGCTTCAACATCATCTGCCATCTTAAAGTCCTTGATATATTGCTTAAAGTGAATAAAAAAATAACCATGAACAAGTAAAAAATATTGGAATTGATAAAATCTTCATAGACTTTAGCAACCAAACTACAGTCTTGCTCACTTATGCCTTTCAAGATACACTCTTGGTGATATGCGTTACTTTGCCTTTGATATACAAAATACAAAATGCCTATACCCACTCCTGCAAATAAAAGAAATTTGAGTATTGTTTTAATATACTTACTTAACTCCAAATTTTTTAATTTTATTTTTACTGTCAACAAACACAGTCTTTGGCTCATAATCTTTTGCCTCTTCAGGCGTCATCTGCGCATATGAGATTATAATAACTACATCTCCTATTTCTGCTCTTCTTGCGGCTGCCCCATTGAGACAAACAGTACCGGAGCCTCTTTCGCCCTTGATAACATAAGTCTCAATTCTCTCTCCATTAAAATTATTTACTATCTGTACCCTTTCTCCTGCAATGATATCTGTTGCATCCATCAAATCTTCATCAATGGTGATACTACCTTCATAGTTTAAGTTAGCATCTGTAATGGTTGCTTTATGAATTTTTGATTTTCTTATCTGTAATAGCATTATTTTCTTTTTTATTATACCCAATTGTATACTATCAATATAATAGCGACAAATTATTCAACAAAATTAATTAAAAAAAGTTAATAAATTCATAAATTCTTTAATTGGGAACAAAGATGTAGAAAAAAATTGTTGATTTGGTCGATTATAAAATACATTTGATACGAATAACGTTGAAAAATAAAACAAACAGCATGAACATAATAAAAAAATATTGGATGGTGATTGTCTTGCTTCTTGGCATAAGTCTTCATTCAAATGCTCAAGATGTAAAAAAAGGTAAAAAAATCACTATTAACGGTAAACTTTATTCTACAATGATTGTGGACGGTGACACGATAGTCCTTGCTGATCTGAATCCTGTAAGTTTTTCCACCATCAGAAATTTTAAATCAAAAGAGGAAAAGAAAAGGTATCGATTGTACAAATATTACGCCCCCAAGGTATATCCTTATGCAAAAGACGCTATCAATATATTGAATAAAATAGAAGAACGAACAAAAGATATGCCAGCTAGCAAAAGAAAAAAGTACATTAAATTAACCTATAGACAATTGGAATACAACTTCAAAAAACAATTGAAGAAACTAAGTAAAACTCAAGGAAAGATTTTAATAAAAATGATAGAGAAAGAAACAAACTCCACCTTTTATAATATCATCAAGAGGATGAGAAATGGAGTGGTTGCATTCACATGGCATCAGTTTGGAAAATTTTGGGATTACGATTTAAAACAGGGATATCACCCCGGAGATGACAGACCTATGGATGCAGTTTTACAAGACTTTAGTTTTGACGACAATTCAGATAAGACATTAAATGCTGAATTGCTAAAAAAAGATAAAAAAAGTAACTAAAAAAATAAAGCTGATATCATATTATTTTATTAACTTCGCACGGTATTGAATGCCTATTTGTTTGAAGCTACAAATGGGGTTAGTACGGACAATCGTTATTTGATACTTGATATGACACTATGAGTTAAAACCAATAAATATGAAACTATATAATAATCCTGACTTGAGAATTGCTAATGATAAAAAAGTAAAAGGGATTGTAGGTTGGAAAAGCCCTTCCAATATTGCCCTTGTAAAATATTGGGGCAAATTCGGAAAACAATTACCTTTAAATCCATCGATTAGTTTTACTCTTAGTCAGGCATATACACAGACTATCATTGAATATAAAAAGAAAAAAGAAGATGACAATAAGATTAAAATAGATTTTTATTTTGAGGGAAAATTAAAACCCGGTTTTGCTCGCCGAATCAACAAATATTTCAAATCTATTTTAGATATATTTCCTTTTTTAACTCAAATAAAATTTGAAATAAATAGTGACAACTCATTTCCTCATTCATCTGGTATTGCTTCATCGGCTTCCAGCATGAGTAGCCTTGCGTTGTGTTTATGTTCAATAGAAAGAGATATATTCAATCTTCAGCAAACAGAGGAAGAGTTTTTTAAAAAGGCCTCGTATATAGCTAGATTGGGTAGTGGTAGTGCCAGTAGATCGATTTATCCTAAAGCTGCAATTTGGGGCGAAATGGAAGGTATGGAAAATTCATCAAATTATTATTCTACTCCAATAAGTCCCTGCTTGCATGATGTATTTAGAAAATTTCATGATGATATATTAATTGTAAGCAAAAAAGCTAAAAGCATATCGTCTAGTGATGGGCATTCTATTATGAGCAATCACAGATACAAAGATGGCAGAATACTTCAAGCAAATAAAAGATTGCATTTTCTTCTAAAAGCATTAAAAAATGGTGACTTGGACAAATTTGGAGAAATAGTTGAAAACGAAGCCTATACATTACACGGGCTAATGATGAGTTCGGAACCATCATACATACTCATGGAACCAAATACAGTTCAGATTACAAAAAAAATACGTGAGTTTCGAGAAAATACCCTAACTCCCGTATATTTTAGTTTGGATGCCGGGCCAAATGTACATCTTCTATATCCTGATTTTGCGGCTAAAAAAGTGGAGGAGTTCATAAACACTCAGCTAGTAAAATATTGCATAGACAAAGAATACATTAAAGATTATATGGGATCAGGTCCAAAAGAACTAGACTTCTAGCTTTATACTAATAGCCACTATAGTGTCTGCTACCACAGAATCGTAATGTCAATTTTGTCTTATTCCTCTTCCTTAACAGAATCTTCGGAATCATGGTTATCTCGTACTTCTTCAGTTGGTTCAGCAGCAGGCGGAATTGTTCTTTTCTTTGATTCCTTTATTTTTTCAGAAGCCTTTTTAAGTTCTTCCTCATTTTCCTTCAGGAGCTCACTAGACTCTGCAACTTTTCTTTTGATTTTTTCTTGTGCGGCTTTTTTTGCTTCTTCATATCTTTGCTTTTCTTCTTCTTTTCTCTTTTCGTTTTCCATTCTCTTTTCCAGCATTTCTTTAGTTTCTTGCATATCCCTGAGCTTTTCGGACTTAGAAGTTATTCTCTCCTGAATCATAATCAATCTCGCTTGCCTTAGTTGTACTTCAAGTTGACCGTCACTTTCACCGATCATATTATTCTGATTGTCCAAATCTCTTTTATCCCTGTCAATCGAAGCTTGCATTTTATCTATAGCCCCTAATAAACCATTCAATCTCCTCTCAATTCTACTTGCAGGAGTCCTGTCTTTAGGTGAATTTCCAAATCTTTTTTCTTTTACTATTTTAAAATACTTGTCTATTCTGTTCCACAATTTTCTACGGTGATCCCTATCAAATTTTATATTTTTAAAATCCTTTTGGATATTTTTTAATTCATCAAAAATAGGTTGCAATCCAAGACCTTTATCAATTTTTTCTTCTATTTTGTCCAAAACACTATTAAATTCATCAAATGCTTCTTGAGACTTTACTCTTAATTCTGCATCAGCTTGTTTTCTAAATTTCTTCAAGTCATTAAATAACTCATCGGTTTTACTTTTAAGACTTTCAATATGATTTCTAAATAGATTTTTCTCCCTAATGTGTCCTTGTACTTTTCCCCAAAATATTTTTAGCTCTTCCCAAGTATCAGAACTAAACTCATTCAAATCCGATATTTTATCCTTCAACTCTTCCAACTCACCTTTATAGAGATCGTATAATTTTTTTGATAAGACTACAAAATGCCATTCCGTCTTAGCTCTGTTTATCAAATCAGGTTTTTCGACTAAAATACCCTCCGGCAAAATATCTTCTGCAGCAGTCAGAGGTTTCTCAAATGTTTGATATGTTGACGGAAATTCTACTTCCTTATCAAATCTCCATTCATTTAACAACAAATTGTAAAACTCTTCCGTTGCATCTTCTTCATTAAACAAATAAGTCTTTACAGCATTATCCTGTTCGACCAGTTCAATTGCAACTAATACTTTTTCGTCTTTCTCTGTTTTTCCCCAAAGGATCAATTTAGTTCTCATGTGTTTTTATTTACTTTTCAGAATCAAATATCTTCAATTCTTATAACCGTGTATATTTCAAAAATTAATTATTATCAAATATAATAGCATATACTGTACCAAAGTCTATTTTGAAACAATATTTTCATACAAATGCCATAATATTTAACGTTTTGCATGTTTAATACCAATTAATAGTATTATTTAACTTTAATTTTTGAAAAATATTTCAATCGAGAACAGCTATTATCCAAAGTGCATCCATAGAAAAAATCAGTTTTTAGTTTTTATTCCAATAGTTGAATAAAATACCTTTTTTATATTTTATTTTTGGTTTATCTTCTGACAAATCATTATTTAAAATAAATATTTTTGCACCTAAAGCACTGCCCAATTCAGGATGAGTATTTTTCCAACTATTTGCTATTTCCAATGCTGCCTTATATGGTGGTTTTTGCCATTTGTCGCCAATGGAAACTTCAATATATAAAATACAATTTTCATAATTTAATAACCTTGATGTCAAATCATATTCCAAACGATAATGGTAACTATGTTTTAAAAAATGCCTCTTATTGATACTGTGAATGTCCATATTTTACTAACAGCACAAATTGTGCCATTTTTATTTTAATAAGACAATTTCTTTGACTACATTTGATGCATAAAAAAAATTTTAAATGAAAAATAATATCAATTTATCTACTTTTTTTCTTGCCTTTTTATTCTTTTCAACCAATGTTTATTCTCAAACTAAAAACGACAAAATAAAAAGATATAATATTGAATCTGCTTTTATTAAATATAGTATTTCAGGTAATACCAAAGGCGAAGAAATTCTTAAATTTGATGACTTTGGCAAAAGGGAGATTAGTAAAACTGATGTTGTCAGGGAAGTCGTATTTTATAGCGTAAAAAATATTCAAAAAATTAAATTGTTGAATGTTTTTAAAAACAATTTTTTGTACGCAATAGACCTAAATAACAAAACCGGTATAAAAACTATCTCCAAAGAATACATAAATGACAATAAATTCACAAAGGAAGATATTTTAAAAAATGGAGGTATACTTATTGCCAAAAATGATATCTTAGGTAAAAATTGTGAGGTCTGGAAGACAAGAAATTTGAAAATTTGGCTTTGGAAAGGTCTTGCCCTTAAAATAAAATCCAAAATAGTCGGCAAAAAATATGAAAAAATAGCAACTGAAATTAAAGAAAATATTTCTATCCTACCGAACGAATTAATGATCCCTAATGATATAAAAATTACTGACTACACTAAATAGTGTCTGTCTATAAAGTCATTAAAATTTAAAAATATTCTTTTTGCGATATTTTTACTTTATTCAAATTACTGATGCTAAGGCATCACTAATTCTCAGAAAGACA
>Ga0256833_1000613_pt1 | contig 27366 bp, 22 predicted proteins | sample 356284metaG_FD_190535 | JGI IMG/M metagenome (GOLD analysis project Ga0256833, IMG submission 190535) | Hydrothermal vent microbial communities from Mid Atlantic Ridge, Atlantic Ocean - 356-284 | ecosystem: Environmental > Aquatic > Marine > Hydrothermal vents | place: Atlantic Ocean: Mid... | reverse complement strand
ATACATTTGCTTTTGTATTAGTGAAAATGCAAATATATAAATAGCTGTAAACTTATTTTATACAGCTATTTATTATTTGCTATTTTTTAACACTTTATACATTCACCCTGAATTGCTGAAAAATAAAGATTGCTTTTGGCTTTAAATAAATTTTTAACCAGGTACTAAAAATAGGATTTTAGCAGGATTTGATTTAATTCCATAGATTATAGCCAATTGAGAGTATTTATTACCTAATTCAATAGCTTTTCTTTTCGATATATTTAGTATTAAAAAGCTATCTTCGACCCAATCATTATTACCTATGCCTTTTGCATTGTAGTAGATAAGCCCCGCCTTTTTTATCAATGTTTCTAGGTCTTTGTTTCTTTTTATGTTCTCTTCCTGAGAAAGTATTTTTGGTAACGGGTTAAAAGCAGTTATTAAAGTCCAACCTTTTTTTCCGGTAAGGCATTTATCAATCCATTTGTTGTTTTTATTTATTTGAATATTATAGATTTTATTGTTGCAATAAACTAAATATTTTGTTTTTTGAAATAATTTATGATATTTTTTTCTTAGGTTCATTGTAAATAACTTTATAATATAAAAGTATCTGATAAACACAAATATATCTAAAAAATTTTAATTGTATTAAATATTTTGATTGAATTATATCAGAATTAATTTGATTTTTATAAGAAGAAAAATTTACCGATATATTTCTTAATAATAATTTTTACCGTATATTTCGGAAAAATTATTGAATTATGTATAATACAAAAATAGCAGGAGTAGGTAAATTTATACCTGAAAAAGTGGTTACAAACCACGATTTGGAAAAAATGATGGATACTTCAGACCAATGGATAAGGGAGCGTACGGGAATTGAGGAGAGGCATTGGTTGAGAAGAGGTGAAGAAACAAGTTCCACCATGGGAGCAAAAGCGGCAAAAATAGCTATTGAGAATGCCGGTATAAAAGCTGAGGATATTGATTTTATCATATTTGCAACTCTTAGCCCCGATTATTTTTTCCCGGGAAATGGTGTTTTGTTGCAACGTCACCTTGGCATTAGCAAAAATCAAGTAGGTGCATTAGATATTCGAAATCAATGCAGTGGCTTCATTTATGGTATGGAAGTAGCAGATCAGTTTATTAAGACCGGTAAATATAAAAATATTCTATTGGTTGGTGCGGAATATCATTCCGGAGGTTTGGATATTAGTACCAGGGGTAGGGGATTAAGTGTGTTATTTGGCGATGGTGCAGGAGCTGTAGTTTTGCAACCTACTGAAGATAACTCCAAAGGTGTGCTTACTACACATATTCATTCTGATGGAACAGATGCCGAGATTTTATCTGCTACAATACCAGGAATGCATGGTGGATATTATGCTGATGATGATTCAGTTTTTGGGTTTGATGATAGCACGGATCATCCTTTTGTGCTATTAACTCAAAAAATGATGGATGATAATATGATTTTTCCTTATATGGATGGTCAGGCTGTTTTTAAAACGGCGGTAAGGAAATTCCCTGAGGTTATCAATGAGGGGTTAAAAACGGCCGGTTTAACAACTAAAGATGTAAAATTGGTTATTCCGCATCAAGCTAATTTGAGAATAAGTCAATTTGTTCAGAAGATACTTAGATTGACAGATGATCAAATGTTTAATAATATACAAAAATATGGAAATACAACAGCTGCATCTATTCCTATTGCCCTTTCGGAGGTATTGGAACAAGGGTTAATAAAAGAAAACGACATCTTGGTTCTTGCTGCATTCGGAAGTGGCTTTACATGGGGAAGTGTAATTATAAGATGGTAGAAAATAGAAATTATTTTATTTTATATTTACTGTTTATTACTGTGTGATTGCCATTATATTTTTTATCTAAAAAAATAATACCAAAATTGTAAAAATCAAGTGATGCTGTTACTTGCCTGTGATTAGTTATATGATTCCATGCCTGTTTCATCCCTTGGGACCAATAGATATCATCAATGACTAAGATTGTTTTTGCATGGCTGTTTTTCAGTATCATCTCAAAGTATTTTACAGTGCTTTCGTATCTGTGATTGCCATCTATGAATGCGAAATCAATCTGGGCTATATTTTCTAAAATTGTAGGAAGGGTTATATCAAAGTTCCCTGTAATTAATTTGACATTTTTAATTTGTAGTCTTGCGAATGTTTGCATAGCTACGGAAGATATCGATTCTGCACCTTCAAACGAATAGACAATTCCATGTCTATTCGCATTAGCCAAATATGATGTACTGATACCTAATGAAGTGCCTAATTCCAAGATGTTTTCGCAATTAAATTCTTTAATAATATTTGACATTAATTCACACTGCCATTTTGGAGATAATGCTGTTTTTGCTATTGATTTTACTGTTCTTTGAATGGCTTTTGTATGATTTGCTCCTGCACCAAAGTCTATAATATTCAATATCCTGTTGTCTTTTAAAAGAGATTTTCTGACGTTTTCTATATGATTAAAACGACAAGAGTGTTCTTTTTCCTCCAATATTTTATAAACTAATTCAGATAAATCATTATTGTCTATATTTTTATAGGTATTTGCATTATTGTAAAACTTTCCGATCTCTTTTAGTTTTGATAAGAGTTTCATTTGTTTGTATTTTCCTTCTTATAATTATTCCCGAAAATAACCATTCAGGAATATGAATGCATTTTATTTAACTATAACAATTTTCTTAAAATATGTTTTATTTCTCGATTTAATTCTTAAAATATATGTTCCATTTGTAAAATCACTAATATCCGCTTTAAGCGAAGTTTTATTAAAAGTGTTAAATTTGAGGCGTTTTTCATATCCTGTGATACTTATAAGCGCTAACTCAATATTTTTTAAGTTATCGTTTACTATATACAATAGGTTTTTAGCCGGATTTGGAAAAATAATAATATTATCTAATTCTTTTTCATCTGTTCCGTTTATTTCAGCTATAAATACTTTGACAAGTTTAAAACAATTATTATGATCTGTTACACTTACATCATACCATCCTGCTTTGAGACTATCGGCGTTATTACCGGTTTGATTTCCTGCTTTTTCATCCCATTGAAAAAAGTAGGGTGAAACACCTCCTGTAACCTGAATTTTAGCAGAACCATCTGCCATATTATTATGTGCCGGATTAGATATTATTGTTACCTTTAATTCTTCCGGTTGATCCAAAAATATTTCATTTGTTATTAACCTGCAATTATTATTGTCAATAATTGTAGCTTTATAAATTCCTGATTTGAGTTTGATAATTTCATTTCCGGTTTTTGTCGAATCATTCCAAACAACTTGATAATCAGGAGTCCCACCTTGTATTTGCAAACTTATTTTTCCGGAATTGTCATTGTAACATAAAATTTCTTCAACATTCACATTTGTAACTTCCAATGCGCTAGGCTGATTAATATAAATATTCTTACTTGAACCGGTACATCCTTTACTATCTGTAATTGTTACATTATAATTTCCGGCTCCTATATTATATAATGTATCGTTTGGAGAGTTTTTGATTTTTTTTATTCCTGCACTCCAATTAAAATCAAAAGGATAATTTTCTGATATTACCGTGGTTCCAATTGAAGCGGTTTTATCATTATAGCACGAAATAGTATCTAATTGCTTGATTTTTATTTGCAACGGAAGATTTAGATTTTTAATTTCAATATTATTAAGAATTTGTTTGCACCCGAGATCATCAGTTGCGGTAACCCCATACACTCCTGATGACAAGTTATCAATATTATCAATAAAATTGTCGCCGGTGTTCCAGAAGTAATAATATTGTCCGTATCCGTTATATGCCGAAACTTTGATATAGCCATCATTTGTACCTGAACAATTGACATTTCTTATTGAATCGATTTTTAATGCAATACTATCAAGAGTAATAATTTTTATGCTGTCAATAATTTTACTGCATCCTTTGGAATCTATAATTTTGACATTATAAATTCCTGCCGTGAGATTATAAATATCATCGTTGAAATTAATATAGTTTCCGGAATCGTTTTGCCATATAAAACTATAAGGTGGTGTTCCTCCTCTTGTCTTTATTTCAATCAATCCGTTCTCTTCTCCAACACAGGTTACATTATCCAGGGCATTTATTGAAACAGATAGAGAATCGGGATCTTTTAAACTTACCGGACCAAATACTTTACTGCAATGCTCGGTATCTGTTATTGTACAGAAGTATTCACCGCTAAATAGGTTATCTGCAATTGAAGCCGTATCTCCCGTATTCCAATTATATGTATAAGGTGGAGAACCTCCAGTAACATATAAGGAGATTTTACCGTTATTAGCACCATGACATCCGGGGTTTATTTTTTGAATAATGCCAATATTGAAAACATTTTTTGCATTTAGAAGAATATCAGGAGATTCTACTCTGCAACCTAAACTATCGGTTATGGTAACTCTGTATGTGCCGGATGACAAGTTTGCCGGATTTTGTACTGTGTCACCGGTACTCCAAAGATAAGAATATGGTTTTATGCCTCCTGTTTGATCAATAATTATCATGCCATCCGATAAACCCTCACAACCGGGTTGAATAAGGTCAATCAATTTGAATTGAATAGGATTGTCATGCAATACTTCAAACGTATCTGAAATAATGCCACACCCTGACTGGTCAGTAACTTCGCACCAATATTTACCATAACCAATATTTGTTAAAATACTATCGGTACTTCCGTTAGACCAATAGAAAAAATATGGCGGTTGTCCGTTTTTTACTGAAATAACCACTTCCGCATTATTACTGCCGTTACATGATTCATCAACAATATTTTCAAGAGAGATTGATATAGTAGTACTGTCTCCTGTATCATCATCCATTCCATTGCAATTTTCATCAATAAAATTGCATAATATCTCTTCAGCATCAGGGTTGATTAACCCATTACTGTCATCACAGTCAAAATTGTTGTCAACATACATACTATCAGGTTTTAAACAGAAAAATGTACCTGTTGTATCTTTACCAAAACCGTCATTATCATAATCAGGATAATATAAATGAGTTTCAATATCGGTTATTGAAGCATTGTAAATTATAATATCGTCCAATGCAATATCACCGTAATTTTTATTTTGTAAAGTTTTGCCTGTAAATCGAATAATACAAGAATTTCCTGAATACTTACTCAGATCTATTTCCTGAAAAATCCATTTAATCCCGTGATTTCCGTTGGTATAAAACAATGAGTCCCATTCCAATCCGCCGTTTTTACTTATTTCTACCATAAGGGAACCTATATCCACACCATTCATATTGTAGTAGAAACCCATTTCACATCCATCCTGCGTACTGATATCAAGGCATTCGGATTGTAAAATAGCTACAGTATCAGAGTTATTATCACTTGAAGAACTTTCCAAATAGATATAATTACCATATCCGTAAATATCACTATAAGGTCCGGTGTTTTCAGTGGAAGTTTCACCTGAATTAAGAAGCCATTTCTTATTTGTTAAATTATACCAGATTGCTGAATTCAAGCAATCATCATTACAATTCGAAAGTTGGTAATCATCAAATCCTTCTCGTATACCTGGTTTTGAGCATAATAAATGGACTGTTTCAGGACATGAACCGGATGATATATTTAATCCGCATTTTCCTTTTAAAGAGATAGCTAAACTATCATAAGCTGCTAAATTTGATAAAACAAAAGCTCCTGTATTTATTGTTGTAATATCAGGTTCAATATTATTTATATCAATAAGTATGGAATCTATATTATCATCAGGCTCCCAAGTCAATAAAACAGATGAATCATCCTGCGGAATAAGACTAATCCTTCTGGGTACCGGACAAATTATAGGTTCGAAATCTATCTCTACATATTCTAAAAAGCCGGTATTCCCTTTTAATTTATCTATTATTTCAAGTTGCCACTTTCCAACAGGAGAAATGCTGTCATACAAATTGGATATCGGCTCTTCAGGGCGAAATAATCCTGTAAAGGGATAAATATTGTCTTTTATACTATTACAGGCATCATCCGAAAAGTTTGCAGATTGAGAACATGTAGAATCTTGAGAATTGCCATAGCCTAAACCGTTATTTAAACCATTTGAAGATGTTAATGTTATGGTTTTTCCGGATGGTCCGGTTATATTTATTTCAAGGTCGGATGTCCAGGTATGGCTGACGATTAATTTTATGCTTTGTATGAAAAGATTTACCCCCAATTGCTTATCTGCAAATTCATTATTTTGAATATTGAAATAAGTTTTTCCGGGACTGTTGTTATTTTTATCTTTTAGAGCAAAATGAAGTCCACACTTAGACGGATTTGTCAAATTGGTAATAAAAGAATATTCATTTGACCATTTACTATCATCTTCATCACATATTGTTTTTATCTTAAAAAAATATTTTGTATTTGGTTCTAAGTTTTCTATTTTATATTCATTAGAATCAATTAGTGTGCTAATATGGATAGTATCATAAACATCAACTTCTTTTCTCCATTTTATTTTCCACGCAATACTATTAATTGAACTTTTCCACGATATAATAGCATAATCAAGTCCTGTGTTTTTTACCCGAACGCTATAAGGAGGTTTACATGAACTGTTGTCCATATCAAAATCAGGTTTATTGGAAAAACATACATTTGATATTAAAACCAATAGAAAAATAGAAAATTTGACTTTCAAATACATTAGCATTGAATTTTAATGTTTACGAATTTATGATTTATTTTTATTCTTATAAAATATTGATGCATTAAAATAACAAAATGATACAAAATTTCAAATAATTTTGAAAAGGAAACTGCACAAGTTGAATCATTTTAGTTAAAAAATAAATGATTTTTATGTAAAATTGACTTATGTCGAATAGTTAGCTTTATCTGTATACAATATTAAATATATTAAATATGTTTTATTAGTACATTGCAAAAAAGTGTTTTATTTTTAAAAATAAAATTTTTTCACGATACTTATAAAAGTTTTATTAATCATAAAATATAGGCATGATTAACCTTAAAAATAAAATGAATAATAATATTTGATATATTTGTAAATAATTTTAATTTTATAAAATATTTGATAACAATTAATTTTGAAATATGAACATTAGATTATTTTTAGTACTGGTATTTTCTTTTTTTCTGCTGGATTCGTATGGGCAAAAAAAATATGACTTGTATCATTATGAAGGCATTGAGACTAATTCTAAAATAAACGATATATTATTAGGAGATGGGATAAGTGCTTATATTGCAACAGATGATGGATTGTATTTTGTTCCTTCAGTTAGTATGGAAGCTAGAATTATCTCACCGGGTCATCTTATTGCGGCTATTTCTCCAATGGAGAATAAGACTTTTGAATTTGGAGGTAAAGATAAATTTGCATTTTCGACAAATCCGGCTAAATTCTATTCCTTTGGCGATAGAAGTGTAAAGGTATCCGGTTTAGTTGAATATGATAATAATTTATGGATTGGAACAAATGACGGTTTATATGTTATCAATAAGAAAAGGAAAAAAGTAAGTCATCATTATACTCCTAACAATTCAAGTTTGGTGTCAAAACAGGTCAATTTTATTTTTAAGGATAAGTATGATGTTTTATGGGTTGGGACCAATAGTGGAATTATAAGAGTAGATAATGATGAATGGAAAGTATATGAAAAAAGACATTCATTTGAAGGTGTATTTGAAAATAATGAAGGTCTCTGGGTGTTGAGTAACAAAGAACTATGGAATATTGATAATATAAATAAAGCCAACAGGTGGTATAGGCTCAATTTGAAAAAAGATCTGAAGAAGGGAATTGTTAATGATCTTGTGGTTGATTCCAAAGGCAGACTGATAATAGCTTCAGATATTTTGGTCAGGTTTGATCCTTATGCAGATAAAGTTGAAAAATATGGAAAAGATCTCGGATTGGTGTCAAAAGCTTGCTCTGCAATTGCAATAGATAAAGAAGACAGGATTTGGATAGGAACTGCCGATAATGGTTTGTTTACAGTTGGATTTAATGATCATTTCAAAAGAACAAAGAAATATACGCCTCTTGAAATTGTTTTGATTAGTAGGTCGCCCAGTTGTTATGGTGATAATGACGGAAGTATAAAACTAATGATAAAAGGTGGCAAAAAACCTTATAAGTTTTTATGGTCAACGGGAGATACAGGGGTGAAAAGTGCGGATAATCTGATTGCAGGCGAATATAGTGTTACCGTAATAGATTCAAAAGGTGATTCATTGGTGAAGTCGGTTAATCTTAGAAATCCTGAAAAACTTACGATAAAAGTAAAAAATATTGAGAAAAATATCACAGGTGCAGGTAATATTGTTGAATTTGATGTTAAGGGAGGTACACCGGGATATAGATTGGAAATAGATGGATATTCCACGGATCTGGATAAGAAAAATGTATCTTATGGCAAACATGAAGCCAGGGTGATTGATGTATTTGGTTGTGATGACTATGTCGATTTTGAAGTGAAAGGAGAAAAAACAATGGCTGGCTTAGATGCTAAAAAGATTAAAGTCGGTCAGGTATTACGAATAAATAATTTGTATTTTCAAGCGGATTCCGTTGATATTACTGAAAAATCGAAACCTGTTTTGGATGAGATATTTGAATTCTTAAATAACAACCCTGATATTGTAGTTGAAATAGGTGGACATACAAATAATATTCCAACAACTGAATATTGTGATAAACTATCTACCGCAAGAGCAAAGAATGTTGCGGAATATCTCATAAGAAGAGGAATTGATAAATCAAGAGTGAGTTATAAAGGATATGGTAAAAGAAAACCTATCGCTTCAAATTCTACAGCAGCAGGTAGAAAACGGAATCAGCGGGTGGAAATGAAAATATTAAGTATAGGTAAAAATTAACAGTCGAATTTGAGGTTATATGAGGAATGTAATAATGATTTTGTTTGTCTTTTGCAATTTTATTTCATATTCGCAAGAAATTGTTTTGGATAGTATAGTGGAGGATAGTATGGATTATTATGATGATGTTATTGATTCTTATGATAGTGTGGAACAGGAATATAGTGGATATATATCATTTTTAAGTATTCAATATAAACATAATATTGTTTCAACACCGGTATCTTTCCAGTATAATCCATTTGGATTTGATGTTGGATTGTATAAACAATTTAATAGTGATTTACCTTTTTTTCTCGGAATAACTCTTTCTATGGATATGTATGGGAGTGAATCTTATCAGTATTATGATTACGGTTTTGAGGATGGATATGAATACCGGTTTTCAGATGACTTTAGGGGTTATATTGTGAATGTTGATATGGGAGGAAAATATTTTTCCAAAAGAAGTTTTTGGGTATTTAATCCTTATATTCAACTTGACTTGGAATACAGATATGCTTTTGCAGCTATAAATACTGTGAATTTAGATTTGGATGAGATGATAAATACTAACTATGAAGGAGGAAATTCCGGCTTGGGGTATGCATTTGGATTTGGTAGCTTGATTGATATTAATTCCGATGGATTATTTTTAAATTTTTCAATTAATTATAATTCAGGTGGGGGGTTGTTTTTATACAATAAGAAATATGATAATGATATGATATTATCGGTATTGGATAATTTTGACTATAAACATTTCCCTATAGGTTTTTTGACATTTAAATTGGGGATATCTTTTAGTAAATAACTTGATATGGAAGAATTGCAACAGGAAGATGTGTTTGGAGAAGAGTTTACAATAGTTGTTGATAAAAAGCAACAACCATTAAGACTTGATAAATTTTTATTGAATCGTATGATGAATGCGACTAGAAATAAAATTCAAAATGCAATTAAAAATAATATCGTTTTGGTAAACTCTAAAGAGGTAAAACCTAATTATAAAGTACGATCGGGAGATGTGATAACAGGAATTATTCCAAGGAAAAGGGATTTTGAAGGAGATATTAAGGCTGAAGATATTCCGCTGGATATAGTATATGAGGATGATGATGTGATGATTGTCAATAAACCCGCAGGAATGGTTGTGCATCCCGGTATATCAAATTATTCAGGTACTCTTGTTAATGCACTTAAATTTTATTTTAAAAAGATATCACTTCCGGTTATGGAAGGCAATGAGGATGACAGACCGGGTATAGTACACAGGATAGATAAAAATACTACGGGATTATTGCTGATAGCTAAAAATGATGAATCTATAACAAAACTTGCAAAACAGTTTTTTGATCATTCCATTGAAAGAGAATATTGGGCTCTTGTTTGGGGAAATTTTGAAGAAGAAAAAAATATCATTGATGTAAATATCGGAAGAAACCCGAAAAACAGGAAAGTGATGAAAGCATTTCCTGAAGGTGAAGCCGGAAAAAATGCTATCACTCATTATAAAGTATTGGAGGATTTTTATTATGTTAGCCTTGTCAGTTGCAGGCTGGAGACAGGCAGAACTCATCAGATACGAGTTCACATGAAACATATAGGCCATCCTGTTTTTAAGGACGAAACTTATGGTGGTGATAAAATCGTTAAAGGAACGGTTTTTACCAAATATAAACAATTTGTTCAAAATAATTTTAAACTTTTACCGGGACATGCACTTCATGCCAGGTCATTGGGTTTTATTCATCCTAAAACAGGTGAGAAAATGTATTTTGAGGTTCCCTTGCCTGATTATTTTAATCAAGTATTGGAGAAATGGCGATCTTATGTAGCAAATAAAAAATAATAATTGCAAAATAAGTACTTTATGAACAAATACTAAATATTGAATTAAATTTAAAGTTTGTCTATTTTCTCTATAGTCTTTTCTATCATCTTATCAATGAAGGCATAAGGATTTTTACTGAATTTCATAGTGGTTCTGTTGGCAATTATAGCATTTACCGATATTGCTTCATGTCCTAATAGTTTTGATAAACCATAAATTGCCGATGTTTCCATTTCAAAATTTGTAATATGTCGGTTTAGGCATTCAAAATCTGAAAGCTTATCTATTATTTTGTGAATTTTTTGCTTTAATCTCAATTCTCTCCCTTGAGGTCCGTAGAAACCACCTGCAGTCATTGTGATGCCTTGTATATAATCTTTTCCGACCGTATCCAATAGTTTTTTACTCCCTTCAAAAATGTATGGTATGCAAATATCCGATAATTCAGGAAATTCTCTATCCAGTTTGGAGTAAAATTTATTATGATATGATTCTTTTTTATAATCGTAGAAATTCAGTAATCCATCCAATCCCAAACCATGAGAAGCTGCCACTATGGAGTCGACGGGAATTTCTTTTCTTAATGCACCGGAAGTTCCCATTCTTATTATATAAAGTTTGGAAAAATCCTTTTTTATTCTTCTTGTTTCAAAATCTATATTTTTTAATGCATCTATTTCATTAAGCATTATATCAATATTATCAGGTCCTATTCCCGTACCAATAACGGTTATGCGTTTATTTCCAAGAGTCCCGGTATGGGTGACAAATTCGCGTTTTTGATTTTTCAACTCTATCTTATCAAAAAGCCTGCTTACTCTTTCGACACGTTTCGGATCGCCTACCGTTATAACAAAATCTCCCAAATCTTGAGGATGTAATCCAAGATGATAAATTCTACCGTCATCGGTCAATATCAATTCGCTTTCTTTTAATTTTTGCATATTGTTTTATTTAATTATTATCTGTCGATAAAAACTATATTACATTTATATCAACAAAAATCATTCCTTATTTTAAAGAGTGGATAGCTTATTTGCATTCCAAAATAATCGGAGCGGTAAAAACCGTATCGCTGTAATGGCCGGCTCTGTCAATTAAATATATTTTGTAATACAAGGTGTCGAAAAGAATATTGTCAACTACGGAACAAGGCGGAATATTATTTTCAAATAGACAACATGTAGTGTATAGTTTGAGTTCAATCTCACCGGAAACACCATTGCCTGTACCTGTGTCAGGTAGTTTAGGTATTTTTATACTTTCTGCAATATTTCCAGTTCTGCTATCAATAACAAATAAATTCGGTAATGAATCATTTGCGTCAAATCCCAAATCTCCATCACCATCTGTGAATTTTAAATATATAAAAACAGAATCGGAGTTTAAATCACCTTGAATCATAATATTCTTATCCATTCCTGTATATTCCAGATGGGGAATTACAGGAAAATCAGGCTTGGGGCTGCAAGCTGTTAAAAAAATCAAAAAAAATACTAAAATAAATACTAATATCTGTTTCACTTGATAACTTTGTATTTAAATAATTATACAGGAAGAATAATTTTGAAAAAAAAATATTGATTTTTATTTCAAATAATTCTACTTGAATAGTTATATCAAACTGCTAACAAGATGGTGAAATAGAAAAAGAATTAGTTTTGCTTATTCAATGAAAAAAATCATTGCATAGACTTAGCTATGGAAATAATTTTTGAAGAAGAAGAGAAAACTAAACTTTTTATAATAAGCATATTGTTAGCAGTTTGGTGTTACTATATTTAATTTATACGAAATTAATATAAAATTGGTTAATAAAGTATAAAAAGTACTATAAATATTATTAAATGAGTGATTTTGTGCGAACTGAATTAATTAATAGATACCGGAGACTTTTAGCCGGTGATGACATATCAAAAGATCAACTTATTTTGGATATATTTAATTTTCAGAGTAAAAATAATCCTGTATATAAAAAGTTTATTAATTATCTTGGGATTAATCCATGTGAAATTATCAATATTAACCAAATTCCCTTTTTACCTACTTCATTATATAAAAATCATAAGATAATTACAGGGGAATGGTCTCATGAGAAAATATTTGAAAGTAGTTCTACTACAGGAATGGTTCCTTCTACAAATTATGTTAGGGATTTACAGTTTTACTTAAATAATAGTATTTATTGTTTTGAAGAAATTTTTGAACAGGTAAATGACTTTTGTTTCTATGCATTATTACCTTCCTATCTTGAAAGAAACTCTTCTTCACTGGTTTATATGGTTGATTATTTTATTAAAAAATCAGGATGCGGTGGGTTTTATAAAAAGAATTACAAAAAGTTACTGGAAGATATCAAATCATATAAAGGGAAAAGACAAAAGATTCTTATTGGAGTTACATTTGCATTAATAGAGATGGCTGAAAATTTTCAGGAAAATCTTCATGATGTTATTATTATGGAAACAGGAGGAATGAAGGGGAGGGGAAAAGAATTGTATAGAGATGAAGTACATGGAATATTAAAAAGAGGATTTAATCTGTCTGCGGTTTTTTCCGAATATGGAATGACTGAATTATTATCGCAGTGTTATTCTACCGGAGAAGGGATATTCAGGTTACCCGTTGGTATGGATATTTTGATTACCGATATATATGATCCTTTTTCGGTTTTAACAAACGGAAAACAGGGTAAAATCAATATAATCGATATAGCTAATATCGATACTTGTAGTTTTATAGCAACAGATGACTTGGGGATTAAATATAAAGATAATAAATTCAAAGTGCTAGGGAGAACAGATGAGAGTGATGTAAGAGGTTGTAATTTATTGTTTTATTAAAGTGTCTTAATATAAAATAAAAGAGGCGTCCCGTCTTAGTAAATAATTCAATCTTTAAAGTTATGTTAAATGAGAAACCACCTATTTAGCTCAGATATTATTCATTATTATAAAAAATATTACCTTTGCACATTGTTTTGATAAAAATATTAACCTAAACAATAATTTTATATTTTTTTAGTTATAAAACAATTGTAAATTCACGATTTTAAAAATAATAACTATGTTTGATGATTTATTAGGGAATATGGGGGCTCAACAAGAAATGCTTGAGAAAAAATTAAAGGGAATTGAAATTAGTGAAAAAAGTCAACATGATGAAATAGAGATAGTGGTTAACGGGAAAAAAGAAATTTTGGATATTACCATCAATAAGGAATTTGCCGATGTAAGTGAATTGGAGGATTTGTTAGTGCTTACTATGAATAATGTTTTTTTTAAAATAGATAAAATAGTGGAAGCAGAGACTAAGAAATTATTGGATTCTATGTTGCCGGGAGGATTGTCGGAATTGTTTGGGTGATTTTACTTTTTGAATTACATATTAAGATAGATATTTATGTATAATAAATTATTACTTTTATTTATTTTCATTTCAACCGGTATATATTTGAATGCTCAACCTATTCCGGTAGTTGATTTGAGTTTTGATGCATGTTCTGTAATCGATAGCGGTACTATTAAATCAAATGTTAAAGTATCGGGAAACCCTGAGTGTGTTTGTGGCTTGGTAGGGGATTCTTATGAATTTGATGGAGTTTCGGATGCTGTTTATTTTGATAGTAGTGTTAATTATGTTTTTAATTCTGATTTTACTATTGAATTTTATTTCTCTGTTTATAATACGCAGGATATTGTTGATATCGTATCGTTCAAGAATGAATGCGTTAGTGATTCTTCTTTCTCCTTACAATATTTACCTTCAATAAATCAATTGCGTTTTTATGCTAATCATTCACAGTTCAAATCTATTGAAATAGATGTTCCTTTGGATGATAGCAAATGTTGGCATCATATAGCATTAGTACGTAAAGAATATGATTATTTTGTTTTTTTAGACGGTAAAAAAGCCGGGCAAATGATGGCAGACAGGCTTTATGCTTTTGCACCTGATAATATACTTTCAATAGCTAATAATCCTTGTGTTGAAGATGCCGGTTTCAATTATTATCGTTTTAAAGGCAGGGTAGATCAATTTAAAGTATATGATCAAGCGCTGAATGAAATTGTACTGGCAGAGGTGGAGTTACCATCGGATATGGTATTGAATCAAGATACGACTATTTATCTTGGTGATGGTATTCAAGTAGAAATGGGGCCTACTTGTGCAGATAATTTTAACTGGAGCAATAAAGCGGATCTGGATGATCCCGATATACTAACACCGGTAATAACTCCGCAAAAATCAACGATATATTATATTTATTTTCAAATGAAAGGAAAGACTTGTTATGATTCCTTGTATATTCATATTCAGGATAAGGATGCCCTGAATTGTAAAGATTTGCTATTACCTAACAGTTTTACACCAAATGGTGACGGTCTTAATGATCTATATGGTATCAGCAATAAATTTATCGTTGATGAATTAAAGTCATTTGATATTTATAATAGGACAGGAACCAGGGTGTTTCATACTGATAATAAAAATGAAAATTGGGATGGTTTTTATAATAGCAAGAAGATAAATCCTGGAAAATATGTTTATAAAGTTGAATATGTTTGTAAGGAAAAACAATATTTAAAACAAGGAATAATAAATTTACTTAGATAAATTATTAAACAATTAAAATTAAAGTGCGTTTAGAATAATGTAATCGTTATCTTTTAAAGGATTCGGTAAATAATAATTATTCAGTAGTTACATAGTAAATAAAAAATACAAATATGCCAAAATCAGTTTATAATAATATAGCCTTATTATTTTTTACGGTTTTTCTGATATCTTCATGTAAATCCTCTTTTGAAAAATTGCGTACAAGTAATGATCCTGAAAAGGTTTTTATTGAGGCAAATAAGTTTTATGAAAAGGGGAATTATATGAAAGCACAAATTCTATATGAAATAGTATTACCTTATTATAAAGGGAAGAAGGAAGCTCAGGATTTGTTTTATAAATTTGCTTATACTTATTATTATCTTGAAGATTATATGTTAGCCTCTCATTATTTTAAAAGCTATTCAAATTCATTTACAAACAGTCCATATAGAGAGGAAACTCTGTTTATGGCTGCATATTCCGAATATTTGATGTCTCCGGATTATCAGCTTGATCAAACTCAAACCCATAAGGCTATTGATGATTTTCAGCTTTTTGTAAATACATTTCCCAATAGTGACAGAGTTGAAGAATGTAATAATTTGATAGATAAACTTCGTCAAAAACTTGAAAGGAAAGAATTTGAAGAGGGAAACTTGTATTATAAATTGGGAAAATATATTTCCGCTATTGTTTCTTTGGAAAATATGTTGAAAGATTTTCCAGAAACAAAAAGAGAAGAGGATGTTAGATTTTTGATTCTGAAATCGTCATATAATTATGCTAAAAACAGTATTTTTGATAAAAAGCTTGAAAGATTGGAAGATACTATTTCAAAATATAATGAGTTTGTGAAGAGATTTCCTAAAAGTAAAAATTTAAGTAAAGCTAAAAAAATATACGAATATTCTTTAACTGAAATAAATAAAATTAAAAATGGTACAGGATATAAAATCGAAAGCCTTAGGAAAAGATCCTAATGTTTACCCAAGAGATATCAATGATTTTTTACAAAAAGAAAATATTGACAATATTTATGAGGTACTTGCAATTATTGAAAAAAGAGCAAAGTATTTAACAGCCGAAATGAAACATGAACTCAAAAGGAAATTGGAAGATTTTTCTATGAGTCATGATGCTATTGAGGAAGTGCTTGAAAATAGAGAACAAATTGAAATTACAAAGTTTTATGAAAAACTTCCAAATCCTGCTCTTATTGCACTTTTTGAATTTTTAGAAGATAAAATCGGTTGGGAGTACAGGGATAAAGAAGGAAATATAATAGAGAAAGATTGATTTTATATGATCACTGAGGGCAAAAATATTCTTATTGGTATTACCGGTAGTATTGCTGCCTATAAGTCTGCATATTTAGTTAGACTTTTTGTTAAAGCCGGGTATAATGTAAAGGTTGTAATGACAGAAGCAGCTACTGAAATGATAACACCCCTTACCCTTAGTGTATTATCAAAAAATAAAGTTTTTATTGATTTTTCTGAAAATAATGTTTGGAACAATCATGTAGAGCTAGGGTTGTGGGCTGATGTATTTGTAATCGCTCCCGCTACTGCCAATACGATTGCCAAAATGAATCATGGAATTGCTGACAATCTGCTGTTAACAACATATCTCTCGGCTAAATGCCCTATAGTATTGGCTCCAGCTATGGATTTGGATATGTGGAAACACTATATTACACAAAACAATATTAAGGAACTGAAAAGTCATGGAATTGATATATTATCCGTAGAGAACGGGGAATTGGCTTCAGGTCTTTTCGGTGAAGGACGGATGGTTGAACCCGAAAGTATTTTTGAGTATATTGAGTCAATGTTATATGAAAAAAAAGACCTTCAAGGAAAAAAGGTTTTGATTACTGCCGGACCTACTTATGAAAATCTTGATCCCGTTAGATATATAGGGAATAGAAGTACCGGTAAAATGGGAATAGCCTTAGCCAAAGAAGTTCAAAGAAGGGGTGGAGATTTAACTTTAATACTTGGTCCTACAAAAATATCTTCTCCCGCAGGAGTTAAAGTTATAAATGTGGAGTCTGCCGTAGATATGGCAAAATCGGTTTTTGATAATTTTCAAAATCAGGATATTATTATAATGGCCGCTGCAGTTGCGGATTATACACCAAAATCTGTTTCCAAAACTAAAATTAAGAAAAAAGAAGGAGATTTGATTTTGGAATTGAAAAGAACGATTGATATTGCCGCCACTGTTGGAAAAAAGAAAAATGAAAATCAAATTCTAATCGGATTTGCGTTGGAGACAAATTCTGAATTGGAAAATGCAATGAGAAAACTAAAAAAGAAAAATTTTGATTTGATTGTTTTAAATTCATTGAAAGACGAAGGTGCCGGTTTTGCTCATGATACTAATAAAATAACAATTCTTTCGGCAAAAAACAATAAGATTTCAAACTTTGAGTTAAAATCTAAAGAAAAGGTTGCAGTTGATATAATAGATGAAGTCGTAAAATTGTTAGATAAATAATATTTCTTTTTAAAATATTAACTATTCTGATGGAATCATTTTGATTAATATTAGTTTTTTATCTTAAAACGCTTTCTGAATTAATTACTTAAAATAAAAATGACAATGCGCAAAATATTTTTATTGTTTTTTATCGCTTTCGCTTTAACTGTTAATGCACAGGAATTTAATATTAAGGTTAAGGTACAAACTCCTAAATTGAAATTGGCAGACCCAAAAGTTTTCAAATTGATGGAAAAATCCATTGGAGAATTTTTTAACAATACAAAATGGACAAGTGATGAATTTGAAGATTATGAAAAAATCGAAGGTAATCTGGTTATTAATATAACAAATGAATTTTCACCAACTTCTTTTGTAGCGGATTTTTCATTTCAGTCCAACAGGCCGGTTTTTAATAGTAACTATAAAACGGTTACTTTTAACTGGATAGATAAAAATTATAAATTTAATTATGAAGAATTGCAGCCTATTGATATAAGTACCAATGTCTTTTTGGATGATTTGTCTGCAATATTGACCTATTACGGGTATTATATTTTAGCTATGGATTATGATTCATTTTCATCTCTCGGAGGAACAAAATATTTTGATAAAGCCAAAGAAGTAGTGGATGGCATCCCTGTAAATAATAAAAATTATAGCGGATGGAATTCTAATGGGAAAAAAAGGAACAGATATTGGTTAGTTGATTATATGTTGAATCCTAAATTCAGAAATTACAGACAATCATTATATGAATATCATAGATTGGGGCTTGATGTTATGTATAAAGATCCTGAAAGGGGGAGGGCTATTATTATCAGTGCTTTAAAAGAGGTAAGAAACATTGCTACACAATATCCTCAAAACTCTATCGTAATGCTATTTGTAAATTCGAAAAAGAATGAGATAATAGAAATATATAAAGCTGCAGGATATGCCCAAAGAAACTCGGTATATAGCTTAATGTCCGAGATAGACCCTTCCGGTATTGAGGATTATAAATCAATCTTACGATAAAATAAATATATGTCTTATAAAATTGCCGTTTTTGCTTCCGGTACCGGTTCTAATACTAAAAATATTATTGATGTATTCCGGGATTCTGAAATAAATGTGGCATTGATCGTTTCTAATAATCCTGATGCTAAAGTATTGGATATTGCAAAAGTGCATGATATCCCTTCTATAGTTATTAACAGAAAAGATTTATATCACTCCGGAAAATTTATAAACTATCTTATTGATGAAAATTTCGACTTGATTGTTTTAGCCGGATTTTTGTGGTTGATTCCTGCAGATTTGATATATTTTTATAACAAAAAAATTATAAATATCCATCCTGCTCTTCTTCCTAAATATGGTGGGAAAGGTATGTATGGAATGAAAGTACATGAAGCTGTAAAAAAATCGGGAGATAGTCTTTCCGGTATTACTATACATTATGTGAATGAAAATTATGACGAAGGAGATATTATTTTTCAAGCTCAAACAGATGTTTTGGATACAGATAGCCCTGAAGATATTGCAAATAAAATTCATGCACTTGAATACCGTTATTTTCCTGAAGTAATAGAAAAAATCTTAAAAAACAAATATTAAAAGTATATCTATGAATTTATTGTTTTTAGCATTGTTAATGCTTTTTCAATCAAATTGGATTGTATATGAATCTGAAAATCCTGCATTTAAAATCTCATTTCCTGCTGCTATTCAGGAAAAAGACAAGATTATAAAAACTGATATTGGAGAGGTTGAGGTTCACACAATTTATGCAGCTTCTTCAATTGATTCCACTGATAATAATCTTTATTTGTTGAATTATTATAGCTTGAATGAAAATATATTTAAAGGGGATAGTGCTATTTCCGTAAAAGATTTTTTGGATGAAACCATTAATAACATTTCCAAGGATTTGAATGCTGATATCATTTATACATCACCAAATATTAATGATAAAATACGAATAGCAAGTTACAGACTTGAAAATGCCAAAATTGCTATGAAGGGTAAAATTGTATTATTCAAAGGTTATTTTTATTCTTTACAAGTTTTTACAACAAAACAGTATTCGCTCAACAAAAATATGGATAAATTTTTAGATTCATTTTATGTGAATTAAGAATGTTTTCATGTTATACGGTTCTACCGGGATATACTTTTAATGCTTTTCTTAGTATTCTCATAGATTCTTTTAGATCATGGACATTTAGTACATAGCTGATTCTGACTTCATTTGTACCTCGTTCCGGTGTAGCATAAAAGCCGGTTGCGGGAGCAAACATCACGGTTTTATTCTCATAATTGAAGTCTTCTAACAGCCATTTGCAAAAAATATCGGAATTGTCGATTGGTAATCTGGCAACAACATAAAAAGCTCCTGCAGGATTTGGACAATAGGCGCCTTCAATATTGTTAATTTCCGCTACTACAATATCTCTTCTCGCTAAATATTCTTTCATTACATTATCAAAATATTCCTTTGGGGTATCCAATGCCGCTTCACCTCCGATCTGGCCGTATGAAGGTGGACTTAGCCTGGCTTGAGCAAATTTTAAAGCAGTAGCCATCAATTTTTTATTCTTTGAGATCATCATACCGATTCTAAAGCCACATGCACTATATCTTTTGGAGACGGAATCGATCAAAATAACATTATCATCCAGACCGGCCAACTGCATAATTGAAAAGTGCTCTTTTCCGTCATATACAAATTCCCTGTAAACCTCGTCTGCAATCAAATATAAATCATATTTTAAAGCTAATTCTTTAAGTGTTTGCAATTCTTTTTTAGAGTATAAATAACCGGTAGGGTTATTGGGATTGCAAACCATTATAGCTTTTGTTCTTTCTGTTATTTTTTTCTCAAAATGCTCTATTGCAGGTAAGGCAAATCCAGATTCAATATCCGATGGTATAGGGACAATATTTACACCGGCATTTATTGCAAAACCAAGATAATTTGCATAAAACGGTTCGGGAATTATAATTTCATCTCCGGGATTCATAATAGATTGCATGGTAAATAGCAATGCTTCCGATGCACCTGTTGTTATTATAATATCATCAGCAGTGATATGAATATTATTTTTCTTATAGTATTCAACCAATTTGGTTCTGTAACTGATATTTCCTGCTGAATTGGAATAAGTAATTACATCTTGATTATAATTTCTTATTGCATTAAGAGCTATTTCGGGTGTTTCTATATCCGGTTGACCAATATTGAGATGAAATACTTTTATTCCTTTGGCTTTTGCCATATCTGCAAATGGGACTAATTTTCTTATTGGTGATTCAGGCATTTTTATGCCTTTTGTTGATATTTTTGGCATTGTTAATAATTTATTTATACAAAATTATATTAATTTTTATTAATTTACAATTTTACATTTGACTTATCATTTGCATATTCTTCAATTGAATCAGCGATTATCTTTATACCTGTGTCTATCTGGTCTTTATCCATATTTGAAAAAGAAAGCCTGAAATTATTGTTTTTAACACCGGCAGGATCAAATGTTTTTCCCGAAACAAAAACAGCACCGTTTTTTATAGCTATTTTCATAATCTCTGAACTATCATAAACCGCTGGCAATGTACACCAATAATAAAATCCGCCATTTGGTTCATTCCATTTGACATAGTCCGGCATATACTTTTTAAGCGCATTGTCCATCATTATTTTTCTTTGGCTGTATTCTTTTCTTAAAAAATCCAAATAAGGATATATTTTTCCTTGTGATAAGAATTCATTTGCCAATACCTGAGTGAAATTAGGAGAACATGCATCCATTGCCTGCTTTATTAATTCACATTTTTCATATATCTCATTGTTGACCAATAACCAGCCCAACCTGAATCCGGGCCCCAGTATTTTAGAGAATGAACCGGTGTAGCAAATTGTTACATTTTCAGGTTCATTGCATTTCATAGGTATTGCCATTTCTTTTGCCTCTTCATTAAAATACAGGTCGTTATATGCATCGTCTTCAATCAATAAAATATCTTTATTACCTAGGAAATCCAATAATTCCTTCCTCCTCGCTTTACTGTATGTTATTCCTGCAGGATTGTGAAAATTTGGGGTTACATATAGAAATTTAGGTTTCTTAGGCAAATGTTCGATTTTTTTCTTTAAATATCCAATGTCAATACCTTCTTTGTCCACCGGAATACTTTCCATTCTTGCTTGATATGATTTGAAAACGGAAATTGCCCCTATGAAACTTGGATTTTCAGTTAAAATAATATCTTCCGGATCAATAAATTCTTTTGTCAAAATATTGATTGCCTGAAGAGAACCCGTGGTAATAAGAAGTTTATTGGAATCAACAGGTAACCCTTTCTTTTTTAAGAATTTTTTTAATGAATTTAATAATGGAGGATATCCGGGAGTCGGACCGTACTGAAATGCGGTTTTTTTTATTTCAGGTGTTAGATTATTATAAATATTATCTATTTCTTTGACAGGGAAAAGGTCATTATTTGGCATTCCTCCCGCAAAAGATATTATGCCCGGCTGTGTAGCTAATTTCATTAAATCCCTTATTTCCGAAGATCTTAATTGTTCTACGCTTTTAGAAAATGCATACATTTTTTAACTTTTTGATAGTGTCAAAATTAAGTTTTTTTTTTAGATTATTATAATTATTTTTTAATTAAAAGACTGTCTAAATTCATAACAATATCAACATACAAACAAAATAACTAATAATTGTTTGAAAATAAGACAAATAATAGAAAATTGAGAATTGAAAATTAAGAATTGAAAAAGACAAAAGATATAAGACAAAAGCATTTTGAGGAGAATTTATCAATGTTACTACCTCCTAATGTAAAGTTCAAAGGATAAAGGATAAAAGTTTGAAATACAAATGGGTTTTATTACAAATTAAAATTACGAATTATGAATGCTGAATTATTAAACCGGTTTTGAAGTCATGCTATCGCATGCTTTTAAGTCCAAGTTCAGTCATGTATTCGGACAAAAGTTAAAATATGTTAATTTTATTAGATTTGTGTTTATACTAATTTACAATAGGTAAGTTCTTTTGAAATTATGAAATATTTTTCATCTTAATTTTGTTATATATATGTATGAAGAAAAAGAATTTAATAAAAATTATAGATTGTCCCAGAGATGCAATGCAGGGATTGGAAACATTTATTCCTACTAAAAAGAAAATTGATTATCTCAATCAATTACTCAAAGTAGGATTTGATACTCTGGATTTTGGAAGTTTTGTATCACCAAAGGCTATTCCCCAATTGAGAGATACGGCAAAAGTGGTTGAAGCTTTGGATTTGAATAATACTAAGACAAAGTTATTGGCAATTGTAGCAAATGAGCGGGGTGCAAAAGATGCTTCTGAATATGATAAAATTACATATTTGGGGTATCCTTTTTCTATTTCGGAAACATTTCAGATTAAAAATACTCATGCAGGTCTTAAAGAGTCAATGATTCGTTTGGATAATATAATAAACATTGCGGAAAAGAAAGATAAGATAGTTGTTGTTTATATTGCTATGGGATTTGGTAATCCCTATAATGATAAGTGGAATATTGAGATAGTGAACAATTGTGTCAATGAATTAATAACAAAGGGTATAGATACGATTATCATGTCTGATACTGTAGGTTTAAGTACTAAAGATAGAATCAATGAAGTTTTTAATACATTGATTTCCGAATATCCTGATATTGAATTTGGAGCTCATTTTCATTCAAAACCGGAGTCATGGTATGAAAAAATAGATTCAGCTTATAAAGCAGGGTGTAGAAGATTTGATGGAGCATTAAAAGGATTTGGAGGGTGTCCGATGTCAGGATATGGTTTGGTTGGGAATATGCCTACTGAAAAAATAATTTATTATATCAATAAAATAGGGGAGAAAACGGGATTGAATGAAAAGGAATTAAATATTGCGATGGAAAAAGCAGTTGTTTTCTTTCCCACTAAATAGTGTCATCCCATAAAACCATTAAAATTAATACTCATTTCATTAAAAATCTTTGTTTTTAAAAATTCAAACAATTTATATACAGACTCAATTTAGGCAGATACCGGTTATGCTATTTTAATCATTTTGCATTTATTTAACATTAATGTTTTTTGTATTTCAAATAAGAATTATATCTTTAAGCGAAAAATTTAGATATTATATTTTGGAGATTAAATAATTTATGGAATTTCCGGAATAATATTTTAAAATGTCTTTTTTTATTCTTGTAATTGAATATTTATTTTAAAAATTGGATATTTTCGAAATATCATTCTTTATAATATTTGAATTATTTGATTATTAAATTCTTTTATAACAAAACTTTTTCAAATGAAAACAAAACTTACATTATTATTTTTTGGCTTATTTTTATCATTTTATTCCTTTGCGGAATTACCTTATGGTGCAAATGCTGAAGATTGGACTTTGGATCAAGTCCCCGATGGATGTGATGTTTCCGGTGGTTGGGGGCCTACATGGAATCTTTATGATCAATTAGATGCAGGAAAGCATGTTGTGATTGATTTCTCAGCTGTATGGTGTGGTCCTTGCTGGAATTATCATACCGGTGGAACTCTCGAAACTCTCTGGAATAATTATGGACCTGATGGAGATAATACAATCAGGGTATTTTTTATAGAAGCTGATTGTAGCACTAATGTTGCATGCCTTTGTGGATCGTCAGGGTGTAATGGTAGTACTCAAGGGGATTGGATGGCAAATGCATCATTTCCGTTTTTTAGCCCCTCAGGACAGGAATGTAGCGATGTGACATCGGATTATGCTATTACTTATTATCCTACTCTATATGCTATCAATGCCGAACATAAAACTGTTTGGGAGGTTGGACAAGCTTCTGTTGCGGGATGGGAAAGTTGGTTGTTTGAATCATTCAATCTGGATGCTACTGTAGACGTGACAGATGATGTTTGTGGTATAAATGGTGGAAGTATAGATTTATCTCCAACCGGAGGGCATGGAGATTTGGAATTTTTATGGAGTAATGGAGAAGTTACAGAAGATATTGATGGATTGGCTCCCGGTACTTATGATGTAACTATAACTGATGCAAACGGATATTTTATCAAAATAAATGACATTGAAGTTTTAGGAAATGATGACCCGCTTATTGCTGAAGAAAATTATATTGAAGATAATTTATGTTATGGAGATTCGTATGGTTCTATTGATATAGATGTGAGTGGTGGATATCCTGGATATACATTCTTGTGGAGTAATGGCGAAACAACTGAAGATATTTATAATCTTGTTGCCGGTGATTATTATGTTACTGTTACTGATGATATCGGATGTGAAACTATTGATACATTTACTGTTTCTGAGCCTGACGAACTTATTTTGGATGGAGATACATTTGATGCAACTTGTAATGAGAATAACGGCGGTATTATTTTATATGCTTCAGGAGGAACCCCTCCTTATGAATATAGCATAGGCGGTGATTTTACCTCGGAATCTGATTTTTATAATTTAGCACCGGGTGATTATATTGCTACGGTAAGAGATTATAATGATTGTGAGACTAGTATAGATCTTGTAGTCAATGAGGAACCTGCTCCAGTGGCTGATGCCGGACCGGATAAAGAACTTAGTTGTAATGTAGATACTGTACAATTGGACGGAACAGGATCAACAACATCTAATATTTATAATTATCTTTGGACAACTGAAGATGGAAATATAGTATCGGGTGAAACTACATTGACTCCTACGGTTGATGCTGCCGGAACGTATGTGTTGAAAATCACAGATATTGTATATGATTGTGTCTCTCTTGATACGACTATGGTGACAGATGATTCAAATTCCCCTGTTGCTACTATTGCTACTCCTGATATGATTACCTGTATTAATACAACTGTAACATTGGATGGATCTGCTTCATCTCAAGGAGATAACATAACTTATCAATGGAATACTAGTGATGGTAATATCGTTAGTGGAGAAACAGATTCAATAGCTATTGTTGATGCTGAAGGTAATTATACTCTGACAGTAATGAATAGTGATAATGGCTGTAGTTCATCTTCTACACAACATGTTGATGCTGATATAAATCCTCCTGTTTATTCGGCAGAAGATAAAACTATTACTTGTACTCAATCATCTGCACAATTGTGTGTAATAGTTTCATCGCCTTATGATAGTATAGTTTGGACTGTGTCGGGCGATAATTCGGATTGTATGACAGCTACTGCAGCCGGTTCTTATGAATATACGGTTTATGGTACTAACGGGTGTACTTCGACTGATGAAGTTACCGTTTATGCGGATATGACTCCTCCGGTTGTTAATATTGTAAATCCAAGTTCATTAGGCTGTGGCGTTGATGCTATTTCACTAGATGCTTCAGATTCTTCAAATGGTGATAATTTTGAATTTCAATGGTCGACAAATAATGGTCATTTCTCTTCAAATACTGATACTTTGGTCGTTACTGTTGATCAAGAGGGAATATATTATTTGACAATTAATAATTTGCAAAATGGTTGTTCCTCCGTTGATTCGGTAGAAGTAATTGAAACAGGGGCATCACCTGATGCGGATTTCACATATAATATTGATTATAATATAGTCCAATTATATGGAAATATTATTCAGGGTGCTTACACATCAACTTGGTCATCAGGAAGCCAAACAGCTACCGGTGATACGGTAAGTTTCAGTTATAATGACAATGGAGATTATGAAGTATGTCATATAATGGAAAATAATTGTGGAAATGATACTTCTTGTACTACTATTAGTATTACCGACATTCAAGCACTTTCTACCACTAGTGAATTGATAAATGTATCATGCAGTGGGGGTTCTGATGGTAGTATTACGATTACGCCGGCAGGGGGCATTGGAAATTATAGTATTTCCTGGACAGGGCCAAACGGTTTTACTTCTTCTGAATTTTCTATATCTGATTTATCGGCAGGAGTTTATTCTATGACCGTTAATGATGAAGGAAATCATTCGGTTAGCAGTGATTATACTATTTCCGAACCCGATCCTATTTCAGTTGAATATACAGTTACCAATGAAACATCAACAACTAATGATGGAGCTATAGATATTACTGTTACCGGAGGAACTCCTCCTTACACTTTTGCATGGAGTAACGGTACAACTGACAAAGATGCTCATAATCTCACAAAAGGAGATTATACTGTTACTGTCACCGATGCAAACGGATGTACTTATACAGAAACATTTACGGTTGGAACTACCGGCGTCAATGACCCGTATTATATTGAAAAATTTGAATTGTATCCTAATCCTGCAGGAACACAAACCAAAGTTAATTTTGAGTTTACAGAGGAAATCTCAGGAAATTTGAAAATAATTGATTTCACCGGGAAAATTGTCAAATCATATAAAGTATCGGGTATGAATATTGTATTAAAATTGGATTTAAAAGATATAAAATCGGGTATTTATATGATAAAATTGGAAAGCAGGAACAAATTTGCAGTTAGAAAATTAATTAAAATATAAAATTTTTAATTGAATTATTAGTTGTTTACAGCTTTGATAGGGTAAATATCTAAT
>Ga0256833_1000612_pt1 | contig 27390 bp, 26 predicted proteins | sample 356284metaG_FD_190535 | JGI IMG/M metagenome (GOLD analysis project Ga0256833, IMG submission 190535) | Hydrothermal vent microbial communities from Mid Atlantic Ridge, Atlantic Ocean - 356-284 | ecosystem: Environmental > Aquatic > Marine > Hydrothermal vents | place: Atlantic Ocean: Mid... | reverse complement strand
CGTTAAATATAGCTCCTGTAAGCCAATTAGCCTTTCCCGGGTTAAGTGTTTCCAGATTATCAATAATGTATTAATCATAGATAATTATTTGTGTAGTGTGTTTCCAATTGATGGTTTCCTCTTGGAATCTTGGTTTTTATGTCCTAGGCCTTTGGAGCCGGAGGGGTCCCGGGCCCTCTAATCCCGGCGAGCCGCCGCTTATTCTTGTTGGTGTTTTTAGCCATCAAAAATTAAATTTTCTAGATAATAATAAATAAAATTTAATATAATAAAATATATTATAATAATAAAAATATAAAGTTATAAAAATTTGTTTAAGATATGGTTCTGAGTCATTGTTATCATTTTGTCGGTTAGTCCACTATATCCTGGCATCAGGCTGTTATATATTTCATATGCATTATCAAGTATTTTGTAATGTGTATTTTATTTCCATTGATGACCCCCTACCTTAGGTTTCTAAGGAACATATAATATAATATGATTATTAATAATATATAATAAACAGCAAATATAAGAGCGGCTTTCCCTACAGTTAGTACCGGTATAGTAATTTCAGTCGGGCCAACAGGTCGAACGACCAGAGTTTTTGGTAAATTAGAATTACCATACAGTGCAGTTATGGCAGCTATATATAAATAAAATGGTGCAACGCTTATATTAAGTCCTTTATACAATGTTATAAGTGATATTGACGGTATTAGTATAAAAGTAATAAAATAACCTAGTCCGATGGCTTGCTTAGAATCCTTACTAATTCCGGAGGCTAGCATGCTAAATAACATGAAGAGTCCTGCGTATAGTATTGATATTATCATAGATAATAATATATTTATATTAATTAATACAGTTATATTATATTTTATATTTATAATAATAATAGTAAATATATAATATAATATTATGGCAATAGAAATAATTGAGAAAGAGTACAATAAAGATAATATAAATAATTTTTTATGTGAAATAGGATATAATAGAAGTGGATCTGCATCTGATCCCTTTAAAACAGCAAGTAAATCCGATTTTAGCGGATATATAAATAGTCCGATGAAAGTTAAGTAAAAAGAGATAAGCATGCCGAATGCTACTTTCCAGTCTGTGGGCCACCCGCCTTCGGCTATTGAAATTAATATTGCTATGAGTACCGATGAAAAAATCACATGTAACCGTTTATTTCTTAAGTCAGACTTTAGATAATATAAGAATATATTTGCTATCTTCATGATACCACCTCTATATCGATATCATTAAATGAACTTATATTGGATAGAAATTCTAATATTTTATTATATTTTAAAGGATCTGCTACTTTAACTTCTAATGTTGTATTATCTTTTTTCTTTATTTTTAATATAGATTTTTGATAATTACTATATATACTACAATTATTTATAATATAAATATTATTAGTTAATAGTAATCCTAATTTAATATTGTGTGAGGTTATCACAATTATACTTTCTTTTTTCTTTATAATATCTAATAATAATTTAAGTAAATTTAATTGAATATTAGGATCAAGATTAGAAAATGGCTCGTCAAGTAAGAGAAGGTTCCTGCCCCTACTTAGTGCATTTAACAGCCTAAGCTTTTTCTTCTCTCCCATAGATAATTCTTTATACTTATTATTATAAAGTTTCTTATTAATATTTAATAATTCAATAAATTCAATTATTTTATTATTAGATATGTTATTCATTATTCTAATAAATTCAATTATATCCTTTACTTTTAGCGTTGCTGGAAATTCGATAGGGTCTACCATGATACCTACATGACGTAGTGCAGCTTCTCTATTCTTTATAACATCGTAGCCTTGTATTGTTATGGTACCATCATCAGGATATATTATACCGCCAAGTAGTTTTAGAAAAGTTGATTTGCCAGAGCCGTTTGGGCCGAATATTGCTGTACTTGCATTAATTTCTAATGTCACATTATTAAATACACATCTATTTTTATAAGATTTTGATAAATTATTTACACTAATCATATCATACGACCCCGCTATACAATCCTTTTTGGAACTGCTGCAATGTTATAATCTTTATTTTTTCTTATTTTTATATTTTCATGGAAAAGTTCAGAGAGATTTTGGTTAAGAAAACTATGCCTTATAAGCTCGCCTGCTGTATAATTCTCTCGGAATTTTATTTGGTTTTCAAATTCGAGTCCATACGATACGCTGCTGTCTGATTTATAAATATATTGTTTATGTTTTTTGTCTAAAAGCATATCTAATCCCCAATTATACCTACCCTACTTTATAAAGAATAGAGCTTACTACTTTTAATAGTTTATTGTTGCCTAGAATACTCATTACAGCAGTTTTTGTTATATTGGTCGCATCTGAGATCCCCCAGTGTACTCGGAAAGCCTGCTACATGTTAGTGTCGCATCTCTTCCACTGAATAGATGCCAATTCAAGAGTACGGCCTGTCTAAACCTGGACTATGCAGCTGCCACATCTCTAAGGCTAGCTGAAATACTGTTCTCATCTCAGTAGTGGTTCCTAGAGTCCAGGGCCGGTTTGAGAGCAGGCTTAACACGTCCAAATAATAATATTAGGTCCCCTCATGTAGCTAGTCAGCTAGCATCTGTTCACCGCTGTTATTCATCGCGAATTTGCTAGCTTTTAGGCCTGGGAGTTTTCAGGTGGCCTGTATTGATATTCGAACGGATAGAGCATTATAGTAGCCAGCCTTCGTAGATCGGGAGCCTGATAGGCCCGAGTCTCTGGCGGCGAAGTAGTAGAGGCTGGACTGTTAGAGCCGGCGATATCTTTGGGATACGCGGGTCGTACGGTGTTGGCTGTATGCTGCGAGAATAGCTAGGTTTGCTGTGTTTAAGGCTTATAGTGGTTGAGGGCGGAGAAATGCCCTGAAGGATCTTATATTGGAATATATTTGGCGGGATGGAGCGTGCGCGTCCTGTTTTGGATATATAATATTATATTTTATTAAAAATTAAATATTATGTTTTTTAGTTATTTTTTCTAGTTTGCCTGCGCGTAGCTCAACGATCGAATCTCCCAGCTCTAATAGCTTAATATCGTGCGTTGCTATAACTATGATGCGTTCTCCAGTGTTAAGCTCCCTGATGAGCTCTCTTACAGTCTCTGTGCTCTCCCAGTCTAGGTTAGATGTTGGTTCGTCCAGCAGTACGAGCGAAGAGGTTAACGCTTTTATATATGATCTAATAAAGTTTACTTTTTTCTTTTCGCCGCCGCTTAGCTCTGTGACTGGCTTGTTTCTCAAACCGTATATTCCCAGTTTCATCATTAGATCGTTGACCGTTTCTGTTGGTATGTTGATAATATTTCTAAATAACATTATATTTTCAATTACATTTAAATATTCAATAAATATATCCTCCTGTAGCATGTAGGCTATCGTTTCTCGCCTAATACTGGCCCGAGTACGCTCGTCTAAACCATAGAAACTTGTCGTATCGTTTAACACTACCCTCCCCTTAGAGGGGACACGTATTCCTGCAAGCACGTCGAGCAGCGTTGTTTTCCCAGCACCATTAGGGCCGACTAGCACGTATATTCCTGGTTCCAACTCTAAGCTGATCGAATCTAAAGCTTTTGCGCCCCCTGGATACGAGACACTAAGGTTCTCGACCCTAACATGTTTAATAAGAGCTATGGGAGACCTGAGACCGCTCATTTCGCTTCACCCATGTATTCCCTTATGAATTTAGATATGTTGTGTAGATGGTAAAGTAGGAAAGTAAACGCTATTACTATTAAAGAAACTATTATAAGTAGAACATAGGTGTTCAACCCCGAAAGGATAGGTCTTGGGAGAACCTCCCAGACATACAGGATCAGGGCGGCAGCAACAAACAATAACCCGACTATATAGGAAAGGATCTCGTTTTTAATAAGGCTCCATGAATCGTAACCCTGGGAGATCAATAGCTTAACCTTACTTTTAATAATAGAATCTAGCTCATATTTATATAGGAATGCTGCAATTATCAGTATAAGCCCGCTAAACATGGCCAGGGGTAATATTAGGGATTCCAGGCTGACGTTTAGCAGTGCTAGTATGTTCTCTTTTAGCAGTGCGCAGTCAATATAGTAGCTTTGGCGTAACAGTAGCGGGTATTTTGCAAGGATTTTGTTAACCGTACTTGGATCTTTTACGAGTATACCTAGCTTTCCTAAGACGAGATACTGCTTGGGTATGTTTAGTTCCTTGAATTTACTCCATCTTACTACGAGGGCATTGCTAGAATAGTCTAGCCTAGCCATGTATATGATTATGGGGTATTCGTGCGGGTTGTCGTTGAAGATCCATAAAGGAAATCCTTTATATGTAATATTTATTTTATTTATATTAAAACTAATTTGTTCTGGTGGCGCAATTATGTCGGAATAGTCGAGCCACACCGTTAGATTCGACGTAGTGTTGAACGCTGAGAGTATTCTATCCTTATAGCGTGACAAGGGGGATACGAATAACACCCAATCATAGTCTCTGTATCCGAGCCTGTCCATTAGTTCGTCCGAAACAACAATAACGGGCAATTTGACAGAAGCTTTTTTAATTGCCACATTCACACCCGGGCTAGGGTTAGAGACATAATTACCACTATTAATATATGTTATAAAGCTTATATTATTTACTTTCTTTACCAAGAAATTCGTCACATAATACCATTCTTTCAAATCCATCTGGTCCAGATAACCGGTTAGATTGTATAGGGTCTCAGAGGCGGTTGGCACAAAAATTATTCCTTGCCGGCAAACACTTGTAGGAACATACTCCGTTACCAACTCTTGTTTACCTAGAGTTAGCGCGTAAGATCCTATCACTGGAGATATTATGGAGAAAAATATTATTGATAACAATATTATTATTCCCTGATAACCAGTAATCTTAGATATCTTATATATTAAATTATTAACTATTTTAGATTTAAATATTAAAAATAAAAATATAGAAAATAGAATTCCATATAAATATCCCTCCACTATTACCTTGCCAATAAACGTAGCGGCAATGTTCTTAACAATCAATATTTGTAATAATAAAATAATTATAAATATATATTCTATTTTTATCTTATATTTATAATATTTTTCATATATTCTATTTTTAATTTTATATATGATATTAAATATATAAATAATAATTATTGATAATATGAGAATAGACTGTAGTTCGTACACTTGTTTGAAAGTAGGCTCTAGCACTGGTAGCAGCCAGTAGGTTGTAGCGTACAGCACTAGCGAGAATATTAATGATACTATAATTATGATATTTAATTTTCTTAATAATATTGCTGTGTCATATCCAAAACTGGCAAGTAACCGATAGATCTTCTTTTTCCTAGGTATGTATACCTTGTCAAACAGCATAGACACATACATCAGCACAAACAGTGTCATAACAACAAGAATAGCCTCAATATATATTATCATAAACTCACTATTCTCTAAACCAGACTTAAGCGGTGTTGTTATGAAATCCACAATAACATAGTTTACATTGTACGATCTAAGCTGTCTAATTAAATTATTCTTAAAAAATTCTATAGTATTTGGGTTTAAGGATTTATGTTGAGCTTCATTGTCAAATATATATGCTACTAAAACTATTTCAAGATTTATACTATTATTTTTACTATGAAAATAATTCTCTATAAAATCATTGTCATGTATTCCTAGGTAGAGGTAGGCGTCTCCACTCGCACCAAGCGCTTTTACCGCGCTAAATAAGGAAATTGTATAATTATTACTATAATTATTAATTATAGTAACAGATATATTATTATAGACGGGAGAAAGCGATAAATTACCATGAGAATATATAATATTAGTTGAACTATTAATAGTAGCAGGCTCTAACTTTATCAGACAGTCGGCGGCAGTACACGTCGAATTTAGGTTAAACATAGAGGTAGTGAAGAGTACCGAAGAGGTCGGGACAAGCACTATAACAGTCCTGTTATTTAGAATACCCCTAAACCCATATATCATACCCCCATCAAGATAAAAATGTATAGAATGTTTCTGTTCATAATTAGTAGTAAAATTATATATATTATTAAGTATTTTTAGATTAATAGATCTATCTGGAGGAGCAGAATAAGCTATAATCAAATGAAATCTATTGTGAGATAAAATTTTATTATATTCATTATTTAAATTATAATAAAAATATATATTTTCAGTAGAGTAAACAGCAGCAAACAACAACCCTACTATAATATATATTAATATGCCGGAAAGAAGAATATTATGTAATTTAGGCGCCATCTAACTCACCCTATTGCCTCGTCAAGCATTATACATTAATATTAATATTTTTAATTAATAATAATGTTAATATTAATGCATATATCATGGTGTCCCACCTTTAGGCTTAAAATTATATAAACTGGCATATAAAGTTTTCTATTCCATCTATATGTCTTCTAGAGTTTAGGCTTAAAACGATAGATACGTTATTGTGCAGGATCTTTATGTGAAGGCTAATGGTTTTATGTTGATGTTCGTGTTGCTATTATTTTGTGGTGGAGTCTTTGTCTGGAGAGGGTTTTGTTGTGAGGATATGGCATGGTAGGGTTCCTAAGGGTAAGGCTGATACGTATAGGGATTTCCTGGTGAGGCGTGCTGTTCCGGATTATGAGTCCGTGGAGGGTAATCTTGGTGTTGATATTCTTATGAGAGAGGAGGGTGATGTTGTGCACTTCCTCATACTGTCTTACTGGGAGAGTATGGATGCTGTTAAAAGATTTGCTGGGGATGACTATGAGAGGGCTAAGTATTATGACGAGGATAAGGATTTCCTATTAGAATTTGAGCGGAACGTGCAGCATTACTATGTGGCCTGGTCTTCAAGGAAAAAATAAATATAATGTTTAATAATGTATCTTTGAGAGTTAAAGCATATATAGTAGGTTAGGCAGAGAGGGGAAAGAGAGAGATAAGGAAGCGGGGATGCAATAATATCCGCTAAACACTTACACTACGAGGATCCTCTAAACAGGTCCTCTCGAAATATAGTAATAGCCTAGTGCATGTCTAGCGCCTCCCTCGCCTCTCGGTGATATCATGGGGGAGGCTAAAAGTCTAGGCCGTGTAGGGCTCGGCCCGATCCATAGGGAATACAGTGTCAGCATTATCATTGCTATACGCTTAGAAACGGAAGGGGCCAGAGACGGGATAAGCATGCTAGACGAGCTATTAGGGAGGGGATCGCGGTCAAGACACGATTTTGACGATTACGATAGTATAGACGCGGGGCTAGAATCCAGAACCGCCCCGAAACCGTTACGCCTGCTACTAACAGCATCGCATAGAATCGCCGCAGAAACCCCGGGTTACATTGCCGGTGTGAACATTGGGAGCAGCACGCCATTGCACGGGCTAGACGCGGGTAGTATAGCCGTGACGATAGAAAAGGTTATGGATGATGGGCGGAAATACTATGTAAGCATCGTATTAACAGTTGATAGCGAGGATTCGTCGGGCTATGAGCCGAGAGAGACCGCCACATACTGGGTTGAGGTGGCAGCAAGAGCCGGAGAAGATGTACCCGTGCATTCGATAGCTAGAACCGCCGCCCAAATACTTACTGGGGGACAGGAAAACTAGTTTTTCCCGGGGAAGAGCTATGGTGCGGGGGGTGGGATTCGAACCCACGCAGGCCTACGCCAACGGGTCTTAAGCCCGCCCCCTTTGGCCGGGCTCGGGCACCCCCGCATCTAGGGCGCGCACCCCTGTTTTCCTTATGCTATTATAAACGGGCTATTTTTCCTCTTCCCTCGCAGTTCTCGGCGGCCCGTCCTCCGACCGTATAAACCTGGGAGGAGCACTTTACTATTAGATTATGGGGAGGGAGGACGCGGTAATGTCCTGGCCTGAGTGTGGGGAAGTGGGAAGTATTGCGCGTAGCCTGCTCGAAGGTTACGAGTATGAGATTGATAGGAGTAACGTTATCCCACAAGACCTGCTCTCAAAGCTTGTTGAGGCGGGATTCTACAGCTTCGAGGGAAGAAGCCTGTCATGGCTTGCCTGTACTGTGAGGAGCCTGGCGTACCGTAGTGCTGCCGTGGCACACAGCGTTCTCGTAAGCGCGTCCGCATGGGTTGCGGCCGGCGGGAGTATAGAGGGGATCCTAGCTCTCAGCATTACAGAGCCGGGCGGCGGGTCGGATGTTAAGGCCAACCTGGAGACGAGGGCCCGCAGGGCCGGGCCGGACACGTTTCTAGTTAGGGGTACAAAGGTTTTCACTAGCAACGCCCCATACGCTAACGCGTTCGTGGTGCTTGCAAGGGACGAGGCCGGGCCAACACTCTACCTCGTACGGAAGAGCGACCGTATAGACTATGAGCTCCTAGACCTTACAGGGCTCCGGGGGACAGGCGCCGCCACCATCCACTATAAAGATGCCGAGGCAGAGAGAATAGGCTCTCCGGGAAGGGGCCTGAAAGAGGCTCTAGGCGGGATCAACATTGGGAGGCTCGGCTACGCGGCTATCGCCCTCGGAATTGCCGATAGAGCGCTGGAGGAGGCTGTGAGGCGTGCAATGGAAAAACAGGTCTTCGGCAAGCCGCTAATAGAATATCAGGGGTTAAGGTGGAGGATAGCAGAAATATACTCTAAGATCAGATCTCTAGCATCGCTCCTTGAAACCGTAACCTCCAGTACTGGTAGTAGCTGGATCGTGGATCCCGTGCTGGCATCTGTTGCAAAGCTCGAGGGCGCGCAGCTTGCGAGGGATGCTGCATGGCTTTACACGCAAATAATGGGTGGGCGCGGCCTGGAGCGTTGGAGCCTTGGGGATAGGCTTCAGAGGGATGCGAGGGCTCTCGACATCGGGGAGGGGGCTAGGGAGGTCTTGCTCGACTATCTAGCGTCAAAAGCGGTCAGGATATACGGTACGGTTAGGTAAAGGATTATAGCCCCGGCCGGGCACCTTCCGGGTAGGACATGATTGGAATCGTATTGGAGAGTGTGAGCGTTGAAAACTAAAACACTAATATCAATAATAATAGTTATAATTATAATTCTAGCAAGTGCCGGCTATCTCTACTATGACAGGAACCATCAGAGAGGAACAGGAAAAACCACGGCAGGCCAGGGAGGCAACAGTTCTTCAAGCAACAACATTACAATCACGCTACCCTTATCGGTGGGGGCAAAAGTTTTCATAAACGCCACAGCAATAACAGGCAATGAAACGCTTAACAACAATATAACACTAACAGTCAGCGGCTACCAGTGGCCTTTCCTGAACGCGACCTTCCAAGCAGACAATCAGACGCACAGCGTACTCCTGGTCTACACAAGCCTGGAAGTACCCGAGAATGTTGTAGGAGAGAAGAGTTTCAACGCGCCTATAGCAGCCCCCATAGTCGGTGAGGGATTATGTGCGACGTTCAACCTTACAGGGAAAGGAGACGGGTGGTACACATACTCCTCTACGATAAACGTTGGAACATACACTATTAATGTGACGGCGGTCATACTAGATAATGGCACGTACAAGAACGTGACTTACACCTTCACAGGATATAACCCGGAGAATAAGAGTCAGCGTGTAAATGTAAAACAAATAATAAAAATAAAAATACTTAATAATAATCCTTCCGGGGCCACGATAAGCTATAACCCCTCACAGTGGTTCTGCAAGCCGCCAATATCTAGCGACCTAAGATTCGTCTGGGACGGGATAATCCTGCTCCAAAAGGGAAGCGCAAGAATGGTCTCCATAGACCAGCTCTTACAAGCAATGGATAAGGGAGCATACGTCGCATTCCTAAACAAGGGATGCCCCCACTGTATGAGGACGTGGCCCCACCTCTACCAGGCAGTGCAAGAGACAGGAACCCCCGTCTATATTGTAGTCTTCGGGAACCTGATGAACATAACACAATACAAGTACTTCACGTCTACAATGACACTAAACGGGCTCACCGGCTACCCTGCCATAGCATACTTCAAGGGGGGCACAATACCCGGGCCTCAGTACAGGCTTGTAGGAGAGATTGATAACACTACAGTCCTAGTCAGCTTCCTCTCCAAGAAGCCATAGCCCTCCCCCCTCTCACTTCAAAACCCGGAGTCGCCCACCCAAGCCTGTCCTGGCCAGTAGGTGAGGCGTAAAACGCGGCCTGGTATTCTCTAGCAACATCCTCTGTTACCAGGTGTAAGTAGCGCTCGGTCACCTTAATGTCGCTATGGCCCAGCAGGCGTTGGAGGGCTGCCAGGCTCATCCCCCTTCTCAGCGCTTCCGTAGCGAAAGTATGCCTCAGAACGTGCGGCCTGACCCTGGAAGGGTCGACGCCTGCCCTCTCGGCCAGGCTCTTAAGCCTCTTGTAGACGGCCTGGTATGAGAGGCTTATCAGGGGGTCACTCCTCCTGCCCCTCCTCGAGTCGAGGTACACCTCTAGAACAGCCCTGCTGGTGGGACCGAAGAGCACGATCCTCTCCTTACCATACTTCCCCCTGACCCTTATAGTGCCCCTGTAAAGGTCTATATCACCGATCCTAACATTGAGCAGTTCCCCAACTCTCATACCGGTCTCGGCAAGGAGAGCAACAATAAGCAAGTCCGTAACGTCCCTGGCAGCCTCCAGTAAGGCTTTGACCTCCTCCGGTGTTAGCACCGTCTCGAGAACACCGTTATCCTTAGGGGGCACAGGGAGCTCCCCATCAACCCCTGCCCATCTAAGGAACCTCCTAACAAAGACAGCATAGTAGTGAACAGTGTTCCTAGTGTTCCCCCCACGAGGCCTACTGAGCCTCCTCTTCACTTTAGAAAGCCACGAGACGTAGTCGTCCACGCCAAGCTCAGACACCCTCTTGTCTCCAGTCCTAGAGAGGAAGTCCTGAAGGGCAGCCCTGTATGCGCGCACAGTCTTAGTGCTCGCCCCAGCAGCTTCTAATCCTTCAAGAAATAGCCTGATAGCATCGCTGAGACGTTTCGTCCTCAAATTCCTGGGCGCCGGCGGAACGCTAATCTTAACCATGATCTCGTACCTCCTAGAGGTTAGCATTAGCATTCATACTCGGACAGTGTGCCCTCCAGCTTGCAGAACCCCAAAGCACATACTTCCCAGTTAAAGAGGAGAATATAGCCTGGACCTTGGTATCACTAACGTATAACCACAGTATAAAGCGGGGCCGGGCGGGAACCCTAAAATGTGGCTGGATCTAGTAGCCTTGAACGCTCATGGTGGAAGCCAGGTTGCAAGATAGTAGAAAGCATCTATGGAGAATAGTGGTTGAGAAAATAGAGGACCTAGCGGTAAGCGGGTGTTACGAGAAGGTAAACAATATTATGAGTTTCGGAATGGTAGGCAGGCTCCGGAAAAAAGCAGTAGAACTGCTCGGGAAGCCCAAAATAGTTGTAGACGCTGGATGCGGCCCCGGCTCTAGCAGTATTATTATTGCTGAGAGCAATCCTAACTCGACAATTATCCTGCTAGATCCCTCCCATAGAATGTTGAGAATCGCCAAGGACAAGGTGGAGAGAATAGCGCCAGGCAGGATCAACGCCGTAACCGGGGTATTCGAGAGCATACCTGTAGCTGACAATAGTGTTGACGGGCTAGTAGCGATGTTCTCTTTCAGGGACGCGGCAGACTTCCGGGAGGCAGCCCGGGAAATGGCCAGAATAATCAGGCCTGGAGGCAGACTCGTAATACTCGACATTTACAGGCCGTGGGGGCCAGGCCTGCTACTCGTCAAAGCATACTTTAGGATAGTCGTCCCGATAGCAGTTTCTATCGCTAGGTGCCCAAGGAAGCTTGTAGACTATAAGAGCTTCCTTAAAACTATAGAAACCATGCTAACAGCAGACGATATTGTTAACCTGCTAAAAGAGCATTTCGAAAATGTTGCAGTTAAAAAATATGCGCCCGGGCTTGCAATCTTCTATGCTGAAAAGCCTGCCTGAACGGGGAGGAACGCTTTAACGGCACGGCAATGATGAGTGGTGACGGCAGCAACCCCGCTTGGGACTATGCCTGACGGTCCCACGGGGGATGAGCTAATGTCACCCTCGCTGAGCCACTATATCACAGGATATAATTATTAAACAATTAAAACACAGTATTTGTTAGTGCCGAGGATAGCAGGCCCACCTCATATTTTAATGGGAATAACGCGTCTAACCAAATATATCCGCCATGAAGCCACTATTGGAGCCATCTGGTGGGCGTTATTGAGCGAAAAAGCGCCGGCAAAGACGCATATCGACTTCGCGTACGAGCTGGATCTCGTAGTCAAGCATGACGCTAGAGCCCCGCTCCTAGACAGAGAGTTCGGCCATTACACGGGAGCGGGAGTCCCCCTATTCAGCATTGGGGGAGGATACTACCGCTACGGTCTTATAGATATTCTCGCAAGATTCCACGCCAGGAGAGGCTACTATATAGTGGAGACTCCAATAATCGCCAGCGCAAGCCTCTACGAGCTATCCGGACACTTACACTTCTACAGGAAAAACATGTTCCTGTTCAAAATAGAAGATCACGACTTCGCAATTAAACCGATGAACTGCCCATACCACATATTAGTGTTCATGCATGAGGTAGCCAGGAACAGGAGCAAGGTTAAACTGCCATTCAAAATATTTGAGGCGGGAAGAGTCCACCGGTACGAGCCGAGCGGTAGCCTCTACGGGCTCCTCAGGGTTAGAGGCTTCACACAGGACGACGCGCATATTATAACTCCCAGGGATCATGCCGTTGAGAGCATATACAATGTATTCCTCGAGATGAGAGAGCTCATGGAAAAACTATTCAACCTAGAAGTAAACAAGGACACCGTCTATCTGAGGCTTAGCCTTTCAGATCCAAACCTCATAGGAACCGAGTTCATGGGCACCGCAGAGGAGTGGAAAGCAGCCGAGGGGTTCCTCGAAACCGCGGCCGATAAGATAAGAGAGGAGTATGGAATACCGAGCTATAAGGAGAGGGGAGAAGCAGCATTCTACGGTCCGAAAATAGACATAATAATGAGGCTACGCGAGCAAGGGATCGAGAAGGAATGGCAGCTCGGAACTATACAGTTCGATTTCAACCTTCCAAGAAGATTCAGGCTCTACGAGCTGGTAAAGGACGTCTATGGCTATGACGAGGTCTATATTATACATAGAGCACTCATGGGCAGTCTGGAAAGGTTCCTCGGAGTCTACCTAGACTATTACAAGGGCAGGCTGCCTTTCACTCTAGCCCCGGTACAGTTCGCCATTATAGCGATACAGACCGGCGAGGAAAACGTAGACGAGAAGATAGTGAATATCGCAGAAGCGCTCAAAGAGAAACTATTAAGAGCAGGGTTCAGGACCGGGCTTATCTCCACGTCCAAAACCGGCCTATCAAAAGAGGTAAGACGGATAGAATCCACGAGCAAACCAGCCGTTCTCGTGTACATTGGGAAGAAGGAGGTGGAAGAAGGATTCCTAACAGTCAGACCCTACAGCTTACGAGAACGTAAAAGAAAGAATATTAGAGTACAGCTAGAGCCGGACCCAGTAGCAGAACTCTCCAGTATAGCAGAAGAATTAGAGCGGGGAGTAGTAGAAATAGCCGGTTATGCGCCGAGAATCCCGGCTGATATGAGCTATATCCTCTAGCTCCCATAAATATAGTATAGTAGTGTAGGGAGCACTCCATACGGCCGGGACGGGCGTGAAGAGCGCTCGAACGCTGAGCCCATAAGGGGGAAATATATGGGCGATGTAGTCTAACGGGTCTGCCGACCCGTCCCGGCCGCACAGTTCTACTGGAACTCTAGTAGTGTTTTCGTGAACCTAGTGAGCTGCACGCTACCGCTCTTCGTGACAAGGATCGTGTCCTCCACGCGGATACCATATGCTCCCTCAAGATATATTCCCGGTTCGACCGTGACTATCATTCCAGGCTCGAGAACGGTCTTAGAGCCGGGCCTCAGGTATGGGTCCTCGTGTATCTCCACGCCGACTCCGTGGCCCAGGCCATGTATAAACTTGCCGTCCAACCCTTCCCTTGCAAGAACCCGCCTGGCCTGCGTGTCAGGGTCTGAAGCCTCGACCCCTGCCGCCACGGTATCTATAGCCTCCAGCTGTGCCTGCAGGAGCACCTCATAGTGCCTCTTAAAGGAGCTGTTCGGCCTACCATAGTGGAGCATCCGGGTCGAATCGCTCCTGTAGCCAGAATATATTGCGCCCCAGTCTATGAGTATCGGGCCCGGAGAGCCAAGCTGGATGCTAGTGGGCGTATGGTGCGGGTATGCAGTGTTGGAGTAGAATGCCACAATGCTCGGGAATGCTTCCCCCCAAGACTCCAACCGTAGCATGTAGAGTCGCAGCAGCCCGGCTAGCTCGGCCTCGCTGGCTCCCGCATGTATATCGTCCAGGAGCCTTCTAAGAGCCTCATCGGCTATCCCGGCAGCCCTCCTAATAAGCTCTACCTCCCCGTTACTCTTAACACTCCTAGCCCTCCTTATCAGGTCTGAAACATTAACGGCTTCCAGCTTACCTGTCAGACGGGAAGCCATACTATGGCTGGTCCAGTCCAGGTCAACGCCTATACGGCCGCCGCACTTTGACGCCTCACTGATAACGGTGTCTAGCAGGCTCTTGCCGGAGACCAGACGTTTTGGAATATCGATTCTAACCGTCTCATCGCTGGCCCTATATGCGACTCTCACCTGGAAATCGGAGGGGAGTTGCCCTGAAATGCGGGTATAGTCTAGGATGCTTACAATATAGGTCGGCGTACAGTTTTTGGAGAGTATCAGGGCCCCTGTAGGCTCACGTATTCCGGTAGCATATATTATATTGGGCTCGCCGAGCAGGATGAGAGTATCAATATTTTCCTGCTCCATTAGGCTGGCCAGCTTTCCACGGTTCCCTCTAAAAACGTCTTCGGCGCCCGTGAGCACGTATAAGCCACCCCTCTTTCCGGCTGCCCTCTCATATTTTGATTGTTGCAAGAGAAAGAATTATACGGGTGAGATCTTAATCCTGCAGTAGCATCCTTAGCAGGGAGCAGGATGGGGAAAAACCGCATATGCGGCCTACATTTAAGCGGGCCGGTCAAACCCGGGAACGTCTGTTTCCGGCGTGCTAGACTATCCTGACACGGTTGACCTTCTTGGTCTGCCAGCTATACCTCCTAATCCTCCTGCTCCTGCCGAAACCACAGTGGGCGCAGTATCCCTTGGCAACGTTAAAACTCCGCCTTCCACACCGCCTGCATACGATGTGCGTCTTACTCCGGCCGTGCTTGCCGAAGCTCGGCGTACCCTTACCCATCCTAGTCTACCCCCAGCCTAGAAGACAGGGCTCACAACTATAACGTTATCTCCCCTGACAAGGATGGTGCCGAGAGGCCTCTTCTCGTGAGTCTCCGGGTCGACGATTTCGTATGCGTTCTTCAGCAGTATGTTGAGATGCCCATCATACGATACGAGCGACCCGGTAACCATCCTGCCACCTTTGAGTTTTATAAGCACGTCCCTGTCCATGAACTCCTGAAGCACTCGGAATGTGCCTCCTCCCTGGCTTGACATTGTCCAACACCTCCCTCCACGTCGATCTCCGCTCCTCTGCTACGCCCTTGGAACCGTGTATGATAAGGGAGCATCCCCGATACCGGGCTCCGTAGCACTACTAGCCTCCACAGGGTATATCTTGCTAAGGTCCCCCTTACTCACGTCTGGCGTTCAACCCAACTATTAAACTCTATGGTTTACAGGGCAGTTCCTGGTGGTTGAATATGGTGAAAGGGGAGGGGCTGAAGATCAAGCGGAGATACAGGCTTTCGAAAAAGGAGCTTAAAAAGCTGAGAGCACTAGTTTCTGCACAATACGCCGGGTTTCCGGCGGAGAAGCTTGCGGGGCCAGTAGAGAGAGCGGAAGCGGAAGATATCGTATTATATGTCCTCGACGGGATCCCAGCATTCTACTCTGTGAAACCCTCAGAAGACAGGCTTATCCCAGTACTACACTACCTGCTAAGAAACGGGTACGAGTGGCTCCCGGAGGTCGTAGTCGACAGGGGGGCTACAAGGGCTGTGAGTAGAGGGGCGACACTGATGGTGCCAGGTATTAGAAGGACCGGGTCCTTCGGAAAAGGGGACATAGTCGTTATTGTAGACGAGGAGGCGGGAGTCCCTGTTGCGGTGGGAGAGGCGCTTCTATCATCGGAAGAGCTAGAAGAGAGGTTGCAGGGTGAGAGAAGGGGGCGTGCAGTCAAAATACTTCACAGGCCTGGAGATAGGGTTTGGAGGCTGGCCGAGACGCTCTAGCCCTGTAGAACACTATGGAGCCTACTATTCCTTGGGTGCAACCGTATGGTTTCAAGGTTTTCCGGCACTATCACCTCGGGCTTCGACTTGAATCCGAGCTTATCCCACTTCTGCAGTATCGTGCTGGCGAGGCTTAGCAGGGCCGCGCTCTCACCATGGTTCAATATTATGTTGCGTGGTTTCGGTTTGAGATGTCGCAGGTACATTAGGAGCTCGCTTCTTGTAGCGTGTCCCGTAAAACCTTCTATTCGTAACACTTTCATTTTGACTTTAACAGTTCTCAGGGTCCCGTTCTCCTCGAACGTGAACTCCCTCTCCCCCTCCATGAGCCTCCTACCCAGGGTTCCAGGCGCCTGGTAGCTCACGAATGCGAGAGCACTGTTAGGGTCTTCAGCGTACCGTTTAAAGTATTCGATTATAGGTCCTCCCTGCATCATACCGCTTGTCGCTAGGATTATTGCGGGTTCCTGCGTGTTGAGGGCCTCCTGCCTTTTAGACTGGTCGTTAACATATATCACAATATCTGATATGAAGGGGTTCTCGCCCCTCTCTATAGCCTCGCGTATCGGCTTTGCGAGGTGGTTTATGTATGCGGTGTAGAGTGCGGTAACCTCGTAGACCATGCCGTCAACATAGACAGGGATCGGTGGTATGCGCTTCTCCCTGTAAGCCCTGTTTATTACCGCTAGAATGTCTTGCCCTCTACCTACGGCCATCACGGGGATCAGTATCTTGCCTCTCTTCTTGTATGTCTCATTGATCAGCCTTATCAGGTCTTCCTCTGCCTCGGCCCTAGACTGTGTTTCCGTGGCCCCGTATGTTGATTCAATTATTATTGTTTCCACCCTGTGGAACTGGTAGGAGGCTGGGGGTAGGAGCCTTGTCCCCGTGTCACCCTTTATCCGGTAATACTTGATATCGCCTGTGTATAGAATATTGTATAGGCCCTGCCCGATATGCAGGTGGGCGACGGCACTACCGAGTATGTGCCCAGCGTTCGAGAATGTTAGTTTCGTGTCGGGTGCCACGTCTGTGACAGTATTGTACGGCACGGTTATAGTGTATGTGAGCATGGTCTCGATATCTTTCAACGTGTAGGGGGGATCCCTCCCCTCCCTGCGGGCGAGCTCGACTATATCCTTCAACACGAGTATCGCTATATCCCTGGTAGGCTCGGTCATGTACACTGGACCGCGATAGCCGTATTTGAATAGGAGCGGGAGCATCCCGATATGGTCCAGGTGCGCATGTGTTATAACGACAGCATCGAGGTCCTCAATTCTAAACTCTGGAGCGTTAAAGTAGGGGAAAGACTCGGGCCCCCAGCCGGAAGGAGATGCGCCCGCGTCCAGGAGGATCTTTGACTCTCCAGTATCTACAAGTATAGCGCTCCGCCCGACCTCTCCGAAACTCCCCAGGCCTGTAACCCTAACATACCTGGTACCGATAATAGTGTCCCGGAATATCCTCTCACCAATACTCCGGAGCGCCCTGCGCCTCTCAGAAGCCCTCGATAGGTAGTGTCGTAGTACTGATGCGAGCGTTGTACTGATAAGAGGCGGCTTCTTTATTATTTGAGGCCTCCAGCCTGTCGCGGCAAGTATCAGGTTGGCCACACGCCTCAGGTTTTCTATTCTCTCAGGGTGTGGTACGAGGATTCTGACCTCTCCCAGAACATCGTCGAACTCTATATCGCTGGGTTGTATGCCGGCTTCGGGGGGGAGGAGGTCTAGAATATACTTTATAGTAGTCTCCCTGCTCTTCCTAGCATCCTTATCGGTTCTAAGAACTATTCTCTTCCTAAGCTTCTTCGCGAGATCCGAGATTACACTCTCATGCTTAAGTATGTACTCGGGCTTCCTAACGTATACTGCTATCTCGGGCCCTTCAAACTCTATCTGGCTGATGTCAGCCTCTTTCAGGGCGCTCCACAAGGCAATTACTATCTGCCTTCTTAGGTTCTGCGACCCACCGTTATTGTTATCCTTAGCCATTAAGGTTACACCTCCGCATGCTGAACGCTGACCGGACACCCCACCTAGAGGCGCTATACGAGGCCTCCACGGAAACCCTTAGGGCTCGTAGATTCTAGCGCGGAAAGAAGTTACAGCCGGCACACACTATCCGTGCCGGCCCCCTAGAGCCTTACTCCGTACAGTCCACCGTTTTATTTCCTGCTTCCTCTTAGTCTAAACGCCTTAGAACATCATTTCCCGCTAGACTAGTTGTTTGAAGGGAATAAACTTTTCTTCGTAAACATTCTTTCCAATAATAACTATATCAACGCCCTCTCCTGTAGCGCTATCCCTCAATATCGCGGATCTTATAGCTTTGACAGCTATACTAACGGCTTCATCAACGCTCAGATCATCTCTGTAGTTATCCTCGAGGACGCCATATGCGACAGGACTGCCCGATCCTGTGGCGGTATACTTCTCCTCTGTTATGCTACCGTAAAGGTCCAGCGTGTACAGCCTTGGCTGCGTGTCGTATCCTCCGACTATCAGCTGTACTATGTAGGGGAAGAACTTGCTGGAGAACAATATGTTTGCCAGTAGGGTTGCTATCCCTTTCACGCTCAGCGGTTTACCGGTTGTTAAATGGTAGTATCTACTCTCTTCTTTTATAATGTCCGCTAGAGCTTGGGCGTCAGCGACCAGCCCGCTTATGGTCATCGCGCTATACTCGTTAATTTTGACTATTTTCTTAACGCGCCTGCTGGCTATTAATGTTCCTGCGGTGGCACGCTTGTCGGCGGCGAGAATAACGTGGCCATCCGCGATTAGCCCTACAGTGGTTGTTCCATGAATTGCCTTCGCGCTTACACTACCGCTTAGAGGATCCCGCTCTCTACTGCCAGGTGTGAACATGACCATCTTCTATACCCCTCACGAGAATCCTAATCTCGGGAAACCATAGCTTTCAGTGGTACCTACCCGCTCTTATATCATCAAGCCTTAGCGTTAGACCAATTTATAAAACGTTTCTACTATATACAGGCCTAGTAGAGACCACCTAGTGGTTAGCTTACAGTGCTGCAACGGATGATGGCTATGGATGGCATGAGCGATCTCCACGTTATTGGGCTCCCCAGGCGTGTTGTCGTAGGAAGGGGTATAATGCAGAGTATCGGGAGCTATTTTAAACAGCTCTTCCCGTCAGAGTTGACGGTTATGGTAGTAACGGGGCAGACGATTAGGAAGCTGGTCTTCCCGATAGTAAAGGGGAGCCTCGAAGATGCTGGATTCAACGTATATAGCGTCACAGTTAGGGATGCCAGAATAGAAACCGCCGAGAGGGTAATAGAAGATGCCGTCGAGGGAAAAGCTGATATTATTGTGGGTCTCGGCGGCGGGCGTTCGATCGACCTTGCCAAATACTCGGCTCACAGGCTAAACAGGAAATGGGTTAGCGTTCCAACAGTGGCAAGCCACGATGGTATAACGTCCCCGTTCGCCAGCCTGAAAGGCTTCGAAAAACCGGTATCCAGGAAGGCGCGAATGCCCGACCTCATATTTATCGATGTCGACGTGATAATGAAGGCCCCGAGGAGATATAACATTGCCGGGTTCGGCGACTTAATAGGGAAGCTCACGAGCGTGAGAGACTGGAGGCTCGCCCACAAGTTGAAGGGCGAGTACTACGGCGAGTACTCGGCCAGCCTCGCACTGCTAAGCGCTAAGCATGTTCTCACATACTATAAGGAGATAGGGATTGGGGCTTACGAGGGCTACAGGGTGCTATTAGAGGCTCTCGTGAGTAGTGGGGTTGCAATGGGGATAGCCGGATCGACAAGGCCGGCCAGTGGGAGCGAGCACCTATTTGCCCACGCGCTCTCGATAGTCTCCAAGAATCCTCCCCTCCATGGTGAGGCAGTAGCCGTGGGGACAATAATGATGGCCTACCTTCACGGTATAAACTGGAGGGAGATCCGGAGACGGTTGAAGGCTGTTGGGGCCCCGACCAACGCTAAAGAGCTCGGCGTCACGGAAGATGAGATAATAGAGGCGCTAGTTCTGGCGGCAAGGATTAGGCCTGAAAGATACACTATTCTAGGGGAGAGAGGGTTTACTAGAGAGGCGGCCGAGAGGCTAGCTAGGAAAACAGGCGTTATAAGCTAGCCTTGGCTCTCGGTCTTCTCCCCCTCTTCTGAGCTGCTCTCAACGTTCGCTTCTTGTGCTTCCTCTTTTTTCTCGCTGCTCTCCTCTTTCTCGCTAGCTTCTTCGCGCTTGAACGGGAATTCGACCTTGACCGTTAGTTTTTTCAGGTTGGTTAGCTCGTAGATATCGTTGAGGAGTGCTTGTATGACCGTCTCCAGGTCTTTTACAAGTATTATGTCGGGTGGGAGCTCTAGTGTGGCCTCACCATCGTTCGCCTCGACCTTAATCTTGTCTTCGGGTATGCCGAGCCACCGGGAGGCGAGGTAGGCGATTTTCTCTTCGTCGGTTTCAAGTTTTTTAACAATTTCTATTTCTATTTTTAACGTCTTACCGGCTAGGGGATGATTAAAGTCTATATACGCGAACCTCTCCGTCACCAGGGTAATAACTCCCCTCCTACCCTGAACCTCGACCTCCCTTCCCCTAACAGGAGGTATGCCGGCCCTCCTGAGCTGTTTTCTCGGAACACGTATAATGAGGTCGTCCCTTCTAGGACCGTAAGCCTTCTCGGGGGGTGCTATGATCTCCCGCTTCTCCCCGACGTCCATTTCACGTATTGTCTCCTCTATCGCGTCTAGAAGCTTGCTTTTCCCGATCACAATTACAGCCTCGCCATAGCGTTTGTTGGGATCATATATGCCGGCCTTCTTCGCGACCTCCTCTTTCGTCGTATCGTAGACCTTCTCCTCCCCATCTTCTACAACCTTAATAGTATAGTGCAGCAATACTACGTCTCCATCCTTGAGCGGCATGATTCATCCACCTCTCCTTAGATACCATCCAAGATCTCTGACCGGTCTTAGTAGGCGCTTCTGTCCTCCGTATTTATTGTTAAGGCTTTCAACTACAGCCCATCCTAGAGCCTCTCTTAGAGTGTTCAGGACTAGCACAAGCCCGTCGCTAATATTATCTTTTAGTATAATTTTCTTTCCATAGAGAAATTTTGCTTCAAGTCCTGGCGGGAGATAGACGCACCTTGCAAGGTTCCCGGATGCACAGTACGGGGCGAGCTCGTGTGCGAGAGGGAGGCTCGGAACAAACACTCCTCGCCTAGCAATAAAACCGATGTAGAGTCCGAGGCTGTAGGGTGTAAGCCCTACAGACAGGTTTAGGGAGAGGAACCTCTTGACGCTGGGCGGAGGCTTGAAAATGTCGATATGGGACCCTCCAGGCACGTCGAGTACTAGGAGGTCGGATGTTAGATCGACGCCTCTAAGCTGCAACTCGCCATAAATAATATTTTTTATAATTTCTATTTCTTTTCCACTTGCAGGTCTAAGCATGGGTTTACCTCTCAACACGTCTCACCTTGCACGCAAAGAACCCCTCGTAACCCTGCCTATGAGGCCAGAATCTACGGCACAATGAGACTCTAGAGTCCAACTTGACCCCGAAATATTCTGTTGGAGGCTCGCTCGCTGGCAATGAGATCGGATCGATTGTAACATCTTCCCTCAGACGTAGGATAGTATCAATAACTAGCTCTCCCTCCTCCGGGCCCAGGCTACAGGTGGCGTAGAGCACGCTCCCTCCAGGCCTCACATAATCTAAGGCTCTATATAGCATCTCGACCTGTAGCCGGTGGATTTCTAGTAGGTCTTCCGGGGACCTGCTCGTCTTCCTCCTGGGGTCCTTCCTTATTATTCCCTCGCCAGTGGAGGGAGCGTCTAACAGTACTGATGCGAAAGCATTGTTGAAGGGTAGCCGTCTAGAGTCGAGCCTATAAATAATGTAGTTTTTGAATCTCATCCGTTGAAGGTTAGACCTGAGAGCCTTTATTCTACGTTTACTCTTCTCCACGGCGACAAGAAGCCTGGAATCTCCGGTCAGCTGGAGTATCTGGGTCGCCTTGCCGCCGGGAGCAGCGGCCATATCTAGTAGTGGACCGTCAACGTCAAGATCCATAGCATGGACAATGCTCATTGACACTGGGCCCTGCAAGTAATAGTAGCCCTGCAGGTACTCGTGAGTGGCCCCAGCAGGGTGTGGGGCGCGTCTTACTATGAAACCGTGAGGGGAGAACTCCCTCAGGGGCTCCAACCGGAAGCCTTTCCTCTCAAGCCTTTCTTTCAAATCCCTACAGTCTACTAGATAACTGTTACATCTCAGAGTTACCGGTAGTGGTTTCTCGTTCGCCTCGAGGAGCCTGAGCGTCTCCTCTTCCCCAAGGATCTCCAGGTAGCGCTGAACCATAAACGGCCTATACCCGTATTTTCCGGCTAGAAGCCGGGCTTTCTCGGAGACTTGTGAAGCCCTGGACAGTACATGTTTTATTTTCGGGTGCTCCATACTTTAGGTCCTCCCGTAACTCCTATTATCCCAGTACCTTCCGCATAATAGGGAGGCTAAATTTCGGATAATACTATACTTATGTGTGCACGGCCGGAAACCTACATGCAGGGTGCCTAGTAATGGGGGAGCACCGCTATAGAAGGCTTGTCGTCCCGGGAAGATTCCAGCCGCCCCATGAAGGTCATGTTGAAACGATAAGGTACGCGTTGAGTTTGGCGGACGAGGTAATAGTTGTCATAGGATCCGCCCAGGACAGCCATTCATTCAAGAATCCACTCACAGCGGGGGAGAGAATGCTTCTCCTAGAGAAGCTTTTAAAGTCCAGGTTCCCGGGCGAGTACTGCGATAGGCTGAGAATAGTTCCAGTTATGGATATAAACATGAACAAGGTCTGGGTCCAGTATCTCAGGCTCCTGCTACCAGAGTTTGACGGTGTTGTAAGCGGCAACCCGCTAGTGCTAATGTTATTCGAGGACATGGGGCTGGCAGCGGTAAAACAACCTCTCAAGCAGAGGGACGTCTGCCAGGGCACTGTGATAAGGTCTAGAATATTGAAAGGTGAGGAGTGGCGCGAGTGTATCCCGCCGGAAATTGTTAGAGACTTGGAGGAGATAGGGTTTGCGGACAGGCTGAGGAGGCTGGCCGAGGATGGCTAGGCTAGTGGAGATTGACGGCTCCTATGGCGAGGGCGGGGGACAAATACTTAGGACGGCTGTAGGGCTTTCGGCGGTTCTGGGAGTTCCTGTGAGAGTATATAATATAAGGGCTAAGCGTAGGAATCCGGGTCTTAGACCCCAGCATTTTACGGCCATACGAGTCCTCCAGGCGATTACTGGCGCTAAGGTGAAGGGGCTCGCGGTCGGCAGTAGAGAGATAGTTTTCGAGCCCGGGCCTATTAGGGCCGGCTCTTACAGTTTCGATATTGGGACGGCCGGAAGCATATCATTGCTCCTCCAGGCAGTCCTGCCGGTTCTCGCATATGCTCCAGGGCCTGTGAAGCTCCGAGTCAAGGGTGGGACAGACGTTAAAATGTCCCCTCTAATAGATTACGTCCGGTTCGTCCTGGTGCCTCTAATCTCAAAGCTGGGTTACAATGTCAAAATAGTGCTTATCAGGAGGGGCCACTACCCGAGAGGCGGGGGTATTGTTGATGTCGAGGTTTCCTCACCGCCTCGGAGACTAGACCCTGTAAGGTTTACAGTAAGGGGGAGCCTCCTAAAGGTTGAAGGCTTGAGCCATTGCGTGAGGTTGCCCCCGCACGTAGCTGAGAGGCAGGCCAGAGCAGCATCACGCATAATACGGGAGGAGCTCGGGGTCGACCCTCAAATTAGACTTGAATATTACAGGCCGGGAGAGGATCCCCATCTCGGGCCGGGCAGCGGGATCGTCCTATGGGCGGTATTCGAGAACAGCGTTATGGGCGCTGATAGTCTCGGAGAGAAGGGTGTGAGAGCTGAGATTGTGGGTGAGAGGGCAGCACGCAGGCTCGTAGAGGATATCGCGACGGGCGCTAGCCTGGACAGGCACGCTTCAGACATGATACCAGTATATATGGCCCTGGCCTGCGGGGTCTCAGAGTATTCGGGATCGACACTTACAGGGCATGCTAAGACCGTATTCTGGCTTCTAGAGAGGATGGTCGAGGGAGTAGAGATAACGGTAGAAGGGTTGAAGCCCTTCCACGCACGGATTAATGGTGTATGCTTGAGAAGGTAGACGGTAGGAGGGAGAGGCACACGCCCCTAGCATCCATAATGCTACTGTTTAAGTGTTGCAAAGGAGCTGTCCGACCGCCTTCCTAGCCGAACAAGCGTCGGCCGCTACTAGTAGCGTGTAGCTGGCGGCAATACCTTTATCGACAGTGTCCTTTGCAAGTTTCACTGCGCGGTCTAGGGTTTCCTTAGTGGCAGTATCGATCTTGTTAACCCCAACGTAGAGGGGTTTGGTTCTTATCAGGCTCCTGATCCTCCTGAGGAGTTTGAACTGTTCTTCGAGGCTCATATAGGGGGTCGGGCTAGCGTCTACGAGGAAGAGTATTCTTCCGGGTAGTTCTTCTAGGGCGGCCACGGCTCTACGCTCTACAGGGTTCATCTCTTCCGGAGGCCTATCTAGTATTCCCGGGGTGTCTATTACTTGGATAAGCCTCGTCTCATCTCCACAGTCCAACTGGAAATGGCCTATATGTATATTCCTGGTTGTGAAAGGGTATGGTGCAACCTCCGGTTTAGCCCTCGAGAGGCTTCTTACGAGTGTCGATTTTCCAGTGCTGGGAGCCCCAGCTATGATGAGGGTCTCGACTTCGGGGTCTATAGCGGGGAGGTGCTGTATGAAGACGACAAGGTTCCTCAACAGGTCGAGGCTTTTACGGCATTTCTTGTAGAGGGAGAGTATTCTCCCTCTCGCCTCGCTGGAAACCCTTGCTAGCTCCCTCCTATTCTCAGCGGCCATAAGATGGAACCTGTACTTCTCGAAGAGCCTGGAGGAGAGCTTCCTGGCCCGGCTTATACAGGCTATCGCCTTGTGTATATCTTTGGGGTTGAAATCGACCTCTATCAGCCTCCAATAGAACGGGTGGAGGCTGTCGAGCAGGCGGGCTAGATCTCTCACGAAGTTCGTTTTTGATATTGCTATGTCATGTGTTGCCTGTATCCTGGCCATCTCTAGATCATAAGCTGTACGGGCACTTTTAGGGTACCTGCTCTTTATCCTCTCCAAGAGCTCATCGTATGTTGGAACGTGTATCTTTTTTGCGATGGACGCTGGATCCTTAATTCTCTCATCGTGTTTCTCCAATATTCTGCAACCCGCTCCTCTATCTCGGTGAGGCGCGGTCTAAATTTGTGGAGTAGTCTCTCAAGAGTTTTTACTGGTACTCCTGCGGCTTCAGACGCTCTACGCATAGACTGTTGCCGGCCATAGCCTGCTATAAGGTACGCTATCAGTACGGCTAGCGCTGCCCTCGATTTTGGCCGTAGATTTTTGAAGGTGGGGTCTCTCTCGATTAGTGTGTGGGCGATGCGGGCCCATTCGTTTTCTTCTTCGGAGAGGGATCCGGATTTCCATATTTCATTGTCATAATATTTTATTTTTAATCTAATTATTTTGACATATCTTTTATAGGTATGGGTCCTGCGCCCCCCGAACAAGTTTTCAGCTCTAAGCCAGCCAGGATTCTCCTCCTCGAAAGAGGCTTCACTAACTACTGTACCGCAAGCCGTGCACACGTAGATCCCCCTCTCCGGGTCGAAAACTATCCTCGTCGAACCACAGTAGGGGCAACGGAGTTGCTCATACAATGGCGCTCACCCGCCCCTTCAGAAGAGACCAATAGTGGCGCGTACCAAGCGGTCGTATAATGGAAGACCGTACCAGCATACCCTGGAGAGGGAGGGGAAACCGGATATTAGAGTGCTCCATGCTTTAAGAGGATTGCTACCTGCACGCGGTATTGTTTAAACATTATAACACGGGCTGGGCTCAAAATAGAAGCCGGTGTTAAAGGTTGGCAATGTACTTCGGCGCTACCGCGGTAGGATTGAAAACGAGAGACGCCGCGATTCTAGCAACGGACAGGAGAATGGCGTATGGGAATTTTGTGATGAGCAGGAACGCGAAGAAGATATTCCTCCTAGGCAGGATAGGAATCGCATTCTCAGGACTATACGGTGATCTGCGGGGAATCTACCGTGTAATCGAGGCCGAGTATAACTACATGAAGCTGAGCCTTGGAAAAGAGCCGAGCGTATACAGTATCGCTAAGAGGCTAAGCCTGATCCTCTACAGTTATAAGCCAATGCCGTTCATGGTGGAAGTTCTCGTGGCCGGCGTGGACGAGAAGGGCCCGCGCCTATACGTTCTAGACTCGCTAGGATCCATAACAGAGGAGCCTTACGCGGCCGTAGGCTCGGGCGCAACGCTCGCCCTAGGATACCTGGAAGACGCCTACAAGGAAGATGCAAGCCTCGACGAGGCAATAGAGATCGCGTACCGGGCGGTAAAAAACGCTATGAGGAGGGACGCGTCTACAGGTGATGGCATAGACGTGGTAGGAATAACACGCGACCGTATCGTCGAGAAATCATTCAAACTGAAACTTGTTGCCGAAGAATAATGATAAAGCATGAGTAGGCATTCCCCGGGTGAGGTACAGCGTCATTCTGTGCCCAGGTAAGGGAGAGGTTTTCCGCGTCGAAAGCGTTCAAGGCGCAGAGGTGGATAGCGTCTAAAGCCAGGATCGCTGATGATACGGGCAGGATCGCTATCCTGGCAGGGGTAGACGTGGCGTATTCCAGGCGTCAAGGCTACGACGTGGGCTATGGTGTAGCAGTAGCATTAAAGTATCCAAGCCTGAAGCCTGTTGCATGCGTTGCAGTGGCTAGAATAATCTGCATACCATACATTCCCGGGCTCCTAGCGTTCAGGGAGATGAGCGTTCTAGCCCCCGCAATATCGAGGCTTATGGCGAGTACTAGGGTAGACGTCATCGTTGCTGACGGGCACGGAATAGCGCATCCTAGAGGTGCAGGTATCGCCACTCATATCGGCGTGGCCTTTAACACCCCATCGATCGGCATCGCCAAAAAGAGACTATACGGCAGGGAGACCAAGGCTAACGGCAAGCTTTACCTTGAAGACCCCAAAACTGGTAGAAGACTTGCAGCAATACTCTTCCGGG
>Ga0256833_1000611_pt1 | contig 27422 bp, 24 predicted proteins | sample 356284metaG_FD_190535 | JGI IMG/M metagenome (GOLD analysis project Ga0256833, IMG submission 190535) | Hydrothermal vent microbial communities from Mid Atlantic Ridge, Atlantic Ocean - 356-284 | ecosystem: Environmental > Aquatic > Marine > Hydrothermal vents | place: Atlantic Ocean: Mid... | reverse complement strand
GAAACCGCAAAGAAAATAACAATCAATCCCAAGTAAGTTGCCAAGTGATGTGTATGTTCACTCATTTCGTACTGTACACTCTCACCAATTTTGTAAATAAACGCTTTATACTCACCCATAAACCAACCAGTAATTGTTGCTAAAACCGCCAATGGTGACATAGCAATAAGCACAAACTTGTACATTTCATGTGGATGGAACCCTAAAGGGGTGTGTCTATCTTCACCATAGAATGTTAAAAAGATTTGTCTAAATGAATAAAATGCTGTCATACCTGCCGTAATCACTAACATCATCCATAAGAAGTAGGTATGTTCATTAAACGCTGTTTCGATAATGGCATCTTTTGACCAAAACCCTGCAAGCGGTGGCAGTCCTGCTAATGCAACAGAAGCAAGTGTCATGTAAATCCAAGTACCTCTCATTTTTTTTCTAAGTGCTCCCATCTTAAAGAGATCAAGTTCATCATGCATTGCATGCATCACGTTACCCCCACCAAGGAAGAGAAGTGCTTTAAAGAATGCATGTGCTGCAAGATGGAAAAGTGCTATCCAATACGCACCTAGCCCCGCTGCAGCAAACATATACCCTAACTGTGAAAGTGTAGAGTAAGCAATAATTCTTTTTAAGTCACGCTCTACCAATGCCATTGAAGCTGCATAGAATGCTACAAAAGTACCCAAAGAAGCAATAAAGAAACTCACGCCCTCGACTGCTTCCATGCTATAAAGTGGATTTGCACGAATGACCAAGAATACCCCAGCTGTTACCATCGTTGCTGCATGAATCAGTGCAGAAACAGGCGTAGGACCCTCCATCGCATCTGTCAGCCATGTATGAAGTGGAAACTGTGCTGATTTACCCATCGCACCGATAAAGAGTGCAATCGCTGCGCCCACTAAAACGGTCTCACTTAGATGTGGAAGCTGTTTAAACACTTCATCATATCGTAATGACCCTGTGTTCCAATAAAGAATAAAGATACCAATAAGCATCCCAAGGTCAGCAATACGGTTCATAATAAAAGCTTCATTTGCTGCCCAGGATGGAGAGATAGAAGGGTTTTCTTCTCTTGTTTGATCTGGCTTATGGTACCAAAAACCTACAAGCAACCACGAACAAACTCCAACACCTTCCCAACCAATAAAGAGTCCAAGAAAGTTATCTGACATCACAAGTACCATCATAGAAAACACAAATGCTGAGAGATAAGAGAAGAATCTGTTAAAACTCTTGTCGTGATCCATATAACCTATGGCATAAATATGTACTACAGTTGAAACCAATGTAACCACGGTCATCATCGTTACTGAAATTTGATCAATGACAAATCCAAAGGCTACATTAAAATCTCCAGCATTTATCCAATCCATCATTGTCACATGAATGACATCCCCTGTCATATAGAGATGTGCTGCTAAAAAAGCTGAAGCCAAAAAAGAGGCAAATAACAATACTGAGGCAACAATACCTACAAAGATTTGCCTTTGACTCATTCCAAAGAGTGCTGCGAACAATGAGCCTGCAAATGGTGCAAAAAGTGCTATATATACTAAATTTTCCATGATTAACCTCTCATATTTGCTAGGTCATCTAAATCTAATGAACCATATTTTTTGTATAAAACTATCAAAATACCAAGACCCACTGCTACTTCCGATGCGGCAACTGCAATAATAAAAAAAGCAAACATCTGACCCGTTAAATCATTATAGTAGTATGAAATAGCTGCAAATGCAATATTGACTGCATTGAGCATCACTTCTGTTGCGAAGAAAAGCATCAATAGATTTCTTCTTCGGAGCACCCCTACTAGTCCTATGGAAAAAATGATTGCTGAGACTATAAGGTAATGAGATAAACCTATCATTTTTCATCCTTTACTACTAAAATTTCATCATCTGCAGATATATCTTCTGTAAGTGATATATCCATTTTTTTACCTGCTAGAATAATCCCAGCAATCATTGCAACAAGCAACATCACTGCTGCAACTTCAAAAGGAACAAGATATTTGGTAAACAGTACAATCCCTACATCTTGAGCATTGCCAGCACCTTCATGCATAGGATAAAGTGCCTGAATAGCTTCTGAGTGAATCGGTGCAGCAAACATAAGTACAAGCACTAAAGCAGAGAGTCCACCAAGTAAAAAAACTAAGGCATTTGATGTATTTTTCTCTTTTATATCTCTAGTAGCGTCAAAAAACATCATAGCAAATGAATAGAGTGCCATAATCGCTCCTACATAGACAATCAGTTGCACAACACCAAGGAAGTCTGCACCCAAGATAAAGAAAAATCCTGAAATCAGTACCATGCCTGCTGCCAATGATGTCATAGCATAGAGTACATTTTTACTCATTACTGTGACTAAAAAAAGTCCTATTGTTAAAACCGAAAATAGATAAAAGGCTATCATTTCATACATATTACGCTCCCTTAGTACGCTAATGGCGTTTTTTTAATATTCTCATCCGCATTTGGAGAGACTGCACCAAATCCATCATACTCTTGTTGCAAGTTAAGCTTATCGATAGGTGTTAACATATCTTCAAAAAGTGAATAACCTGCACGTTGTTCAGAAGCATTTTCATAACGAGGTCCATGCACAATGGCAAGTTCTGGACATACTTCAGCACAATATCCACAGAAAATACAACGCCCAAAATTAATTGTATATTCACTGACCTCTTTACGTTGGTTTTCGTCATATCGTGTATCCATCGAGATACAATTAGAGATACAAATTTTTTCACATAATCCACATCCAATACATCTATAGTTACCCGATTCAAGCAATCTTAGCATATCGTGAATGGCTCTATATCTTGGCGAAATTGGTAACTTCTCAAAGGGATATTGAATCGTATGCATATCCCCACCAAACAATGCTTTAAGCATCGCTTTCATAGTCACCCATAATCCGACAAAAAGTTCGCCCTTAAATGTACGCTTTACCACTTGTTTAAATTGACACAAACCACTTTTAGGAGGTTTTCCTACATCAAGTGCCACATAGTTTTGTGTGCCTATATTTCTGTTTTTAAATTGTTCTAAGCTCATACCTACTCCTTACGCCATCATTACTAATGCAGTGATTAAAATATTTACAACTGCTAGTGGCATCAATACTTTCCAACACAACCACATCAATTGATCTGGTCTTACATGTGGCCACGCTGCCCTTACCCATAACATAAGGAAGAAGAAGAATGCTATTTTAAGCATAATCGTCAACCAACCAATAGATGATGCTGCATCATATCCACCCAAGAATACAATCGCTGCAATCACAGAAATCGTTATCATATTGGCATACTCACCGATGAAAAACATCCCCCATCTCATACCTGAATACTCTGTGGCATATCCAGAAACCACTTCTGCTTCATGCTCTAGTAAGTCAAATGGTGTTCTGTTTGTCTCTGCAAATCCTGCGATAAGAAAAAGCACAAAAGCAACAGGCTGTTGCCAAATCATCCATGAACCTATACCTTCAGCCTGATAGGCATTAAAATCAACAAATGAGAGTGAACCTACTAACATAATAGGTGCCAAGATTGAAAGCCCAGTGACTACTTCATAAGATAAAAATTGGATTGCTGTTCTTGCTGCTCCAATGATACCCCATTTATTCGCTTGTGACATCCCTGCTAAAAGCGGACCATAGAGTCCTGCTGCCATCATACCAAGTACAAACAAAATACCAATGTTTAGATCAGATGCAATAGAAGGTACAAAAGTATCTCCTAATAGTGGTATCCATGAAGGAATCGTAAAATCAGGAAACACAGGCACAGCGGCAAGTGCAATAAAGGCTGTAGCTGCTGTAATCACTGGTGCAATCATAAAAATAAGCTTGTTTGCATTTTGAGGAATAATATCTTCTTTGGTAAAAAGTTTAATCCCATCTGCTGCAATTTGTAATAGCCCATAAGGTCCTACGTGCATGGGTCCAAGACGTCTTTGCATAAATGCAAGTACTTTTCTTTCTATAAATGTACCAAATCCAGCCAAGGCTGAAATAATCGCTAAGATAAGAATAGCTTTAATCAATACTCCTATCCACGTGACCTGTGGCAAATCTGTTACAATATGTTGTGCGAGTGTTGTTTCCATATTACACCTTTCTCAATGTTACTGTTTTGTAGCGTGACGTACCAAAGAGGTCATACACACCTTGTGCTGCTTTAAAATCTGGTACTTTAACAATATCACCTGTCATTTTTTCATCTGCAATCACATCTAATGTAATGCTCCCATTGTCAAAAACAACTTCCACTTTCTCCCCTAAACTTGCTGCTTTTTCTGTGCTTGCATAGAGTGCAAATGCCTCAAAGATTTCATGTGATTTATCTGTAAAGTCATTAAACTGTCTGGCTGGGTTACATCTATATGCGATGTCACCTTCAAGTACAGCATCTTCATCACATTTACTTATTTCAGGAAGTTCTGTCTCAACATTGGATATTTCTAATCTATATCCACGATTGTCTGTACCATCATTATCAAAACTATTTGGTAAATCATCAAAGGCAATGCTTTTAAATCCTCTGTTGGTAGGAAGTGTTTGTGTCCAGTCAATCGTTAACTCTGGTGCACCCACTAAGACTTTCATAAGATCATTAAGCTCATATCCCTCGTATTCAACAGCAGCATTCGTAGGAAGTACACGTTTGCCTATATTACAGAGTGTACCTTCTTGTTGGTTCATCGCTGGCATATCTAAATCACCATCACCTAAGGCAGAGAGTCTAAAGTCTCCATTTTCATTGTACCCGATAGTGTACCCACTTTGTGCATCATCAAGCTCACAAATCAATGCCACACCTAAGGCATTAGACTTAGGAGGCGTCATCACCACATCTATATCACAGGTTGCTTCTACCAATGCAACAAGTTTCGCAATATTTTCTGCTTTTTCGTGGTAGTAAAGGTCTTCCCCTAACATCATTGAGAAATTTTCTTTCTTTTTCATCATTTTTGCAAAAGTATCTTCAAACGTAGCAGAATCTCCTCCTAGTAAATCAACAAGCCCATTGGTTGAAACAGTAATCTCTTTCTCTACCTCTTCTTTGACTTTTTTAGAGACTTCCTCTTCTTCTCCCGTCTCTTCATTAAGCACCATCTCCTTGATGGTTTTTTCAACTTTTTCAGTGATCGTTTTGGTCTCAGACTTTTTAAAGCTCTCAATGTATTCTTTTACATTTGAGGGAAGTTTCTCTTTATCGGCAAACAAATCAAGTACCAAATAGAGTGCCAACTCCTCATGTCCTACTTTATGGGTAAAAACTTCTACCGTTTTACCAAAGGTAGGAATGAGTGTGTCTCCTACTGGGTGGAAGTAGAGTCCTGCACCTTTATTCATCTTTTGTACATTGTTAAAGGCATACTTCATTGCAGGAGAGTCATTTCTAAGTGCCGCACCAATAGAGATAACAAAATCAGACTTTTTCATGATAGCATCTGTATCTGTTGTCCAAAGACTGTTTCCAGAAGCTGCTTTATAATGATTTAGGAATGTTTGGAATGCTTTGACTTCAGGGTTATAAAGTTTGAATCCCATTTTCTCTTTTAATGTTTGAAGCATCATTGCCTCTTCATTGGTGATCATGGCATTAAAACGTACAGTCTCAGCTTTTTTAAACGCCTCAATAGCAGCATCAAACGCTGCTTTGTCTTTGGTAGCAGTGGTGTTTTGGAAATCATAGGCAAAACGTGCAGAACCGTCTAAAGAGACATAATTCCATTCATTGGTAATACGATAAATTTTTTCTGTTCTATCTGTAATAGATGTTGGTTTCACTTCATAGTAAATTTGTGCACCATCAGAACTGTGTGCAGCCACTGCTGGTATACGTTTTAAATCCCATGCATTTGAAGTATAGACAAAGTCTCGTGATGCAAGTGCACCCACTGGACATACAGCAATACACTCACCACAGTCAGAACAATTTGTTTCACCGGTACCGTTACTTGGTGCAATCACAGATTTTTGAAGTTTGTTCCACATAGCATATGCATCTTTAGGCATACTCTCTTTGTATCCCTTGTCCAATTCTGCACCTCCACGTTTTACTGTGGTAATCGCAGAATCTCCTATCATATCTTTACACACCGTCGTACATCTTTCACAGACAATACAGAGACCCGGATCGTAATGCAATACAGATGACCAATTTGTGGTCTCACGTTTGGTATCGGGAATCATATATGACTGTGAGTCAATACCTAATTCGAGTGTATAGTTTTGTAATTCACACTCACCAGACTTGTCACAAACGCCACACTGCAGTGGATGGTTTACGTCATAAACTTCCATAATGGCTCTACGCTCTTCAAGAATCGTTGGAGTGTCAATTGTGACTTCCATACCTTCTTTCACTTTGGCATTACATGCATAGACTTGCTTCCCATCTGCTTCTACCAGACAAATACGACATGCCAAAGTTGGAGAACATCTTGTCAGATAACATATCGCAGGGATGAAAATGTCATTGGCACGAGCAGCATTGAGAATATATTCACCCTCTTTAGCCTTATACTCAATGCCGTCAATTTTGATAGTAATCATAGTATCTACCGTTTGTACTTCACTCATATTAGCTTCCTATCTTTTGAATTTCTACTCTGCTAAATCTATATGAGGATACCAAAGGAGCACTTAAGCCCATATCATATGTAGGATTAAGTGCAATGGTTCCTTTCATAGATGTATCAATCTTAAACACTCGTTTAAACATCACACCATCAATCATAAAAGATACACGTTCACCATCGTTGAGTTTTGTGACTGTAGCAAACTCTGAAGAACCTAGTAAAAATGCCTCTTCTTTGAGCAATTCACATAGATGTGTAAAAGCAGAAAACTGCTCTTTTGGATTACAGATATAGACGACTGCTCCATCAAAACTATCCAACTTGGCTACTGCCTCAAATTTCTCTTCTACAGCTGTTTCACAAACCTCCAAGAGGTACCCTCTATGTTCAATACCTAGTGTATCAAAGTAGTCTGAAAGTGTGTCAAACGCTACAGATTTAAATCCTTTTTCACTCGGTAAGGCTTTGGTGTATTCTATTGTATACTCTGCATCTAAACCTAAAGCATTGGCAATATCGTTTAACACATAGCCACCATAAGATTGTGCCACATTCATCGGCACTACACGTTTGTCATTGGTAGTGAGTGTACCCTCTTGTTGATTGAGTGCTGGCATATCCAAATCACCATTACCCAATGCAGAGAGTACAAAATCAGCTTTTACATTGTACCCTACTGTTTTTCCCGTTACTTCATCATCAAGCTCACAAATGAGTGAAACACCCATAGCATTACCTGCTGGTGGTACGCAGACTACATTAAAGCCTGCATATTTTTCTACCAGTGCCAAGATTTTCGCGATCTGCTGGGCTCTTGGGTGTGCATAAAGATCAGCACCTATAACCAAAGAAAAGCCTCGTTTTTTAAGCATCGATTTTCTAAGCTCTTCTAACGCCTCTTCATCTACTTTTGATACTGCACCAAGATTAGCAATATCTAACGTATTAAGAAATGTTTTCACCTCTTTAGGTACTTCTGTATCACGTAATAACATCTCTACTAACAAGGCAGCTACACACTCTTCACTTTCTGGCTCATATTTGATGAATTGTGTCACGATAGTATTCATTTCAGCATCTCTAAGTGGATGCATATATGCCACACGTGCTCTGTTCCATTTTGATGCCATATTTATATGATACTTCACAATAGGTGCATCGTCATTGATACGGGTGCCTAAGACAATAATCACTGTAGAGTCTGAAATGCCTTTTAATGTGCCACCAAAGAGTTGACTACCTGTTACAGAAGCATAGGCTTGCATAAATTTCTGATATGCTCCTGCTTCTGAACAAACCAATTTTACACCTGTCTTTTCTTTTATCTTTTGTAAAATGAATGCTTCCTCATTAGAAATCTGAGGTGCAAACAGAATAGTGCCTGCATTTTTGACTGCTTCCACAGCCTTCTCAAATGCTTTTGCATCTTTGGTCACATTTTTATTGGCATAATCATAACCATATCTACCTGCTCCACAAAGTGAGGTAAATTCGGCTTCATTGCTCATACGATAAATTTTGTCATGACGTACTTCATAAGTCATCTGACATCCTGAACCACAATGTGGACAAGCCGATGGGATTTTTTCAAGCTCCCATGCATTGGCTGTATATTTAAAATGGGTATCGACCAATGCACCCACAGGACATACTGCTGCAGCTTCTCCCAATGAGGCATAGTTTTTGTCTTGCTTCACATTGAGTATCGTAGAAGAGTAACCACCAAAATGCAACTGCAACGCTTCATCTCCTGTAATTTCAGTAGAAACCCTTACACATTTTTCACACATAATACAAAGCCCTGCATCATAACTCACATGTCCCCAGTTTTCTATAGGTCTGTGTGGCTCCCTAGTCGTAAATGGTTGATCTGAAACATCAAACTCCATCGTTTTGTTTTGCAAATCACATTCACCACTTTGATCACATACCCCACACTCTAAAGGATGATTTACGTTATAAAGTTTCATAATATTTTGACGTTCTGTATAAAGTTCACTGTTATTGGTAGTAACCACTACACCATCTGTTGCCTTCTCTTGACACGACAATATCGCACCATCCACACCTTCAACATCAACAATACACATGCGGCAAGAGGCGATTGGTTTCACCTTTGTAAGGTAACACATGGTTGGGATATAGATATCATTTTCACGTGCCACATCCAGAATCGTTTTACCAAAAGTACTTTTGCATACTTTACCATCAATGGTAAGCGTAATCTCTTTTCCAGTATGGATTGAATTATGTACACTCATGCTGCACCGCCTCCCATTATACTGCTACCATGGAGATATAATAACAACGCATACATCTCTCTGCTTCAGAGATAGCCTCTTCACCAGTAAAGCCTAAATTGACCTCTTTTTGATTGTCTTTACGTTCATCGGTTTCAAGTTTTTGACTCACTGCCCTTGGAATACCTGGCATCCAACCTGTGATTTTCTCATTCTTATCATAGACTTTGAGTTTTGCCAAGTGGTCTTCCATGATTTCATCATCTAGTAACGTACATTTACCATCATAAATATAGCGGCTAATAACTGATGCAGCACGTCGTGCTTGTCCTACTGCATTGACAATCGTCATGGGACCATACTCACAATCACCTGCAGCAAAAAGTCCCTCTTTGGATGTCATATAATCTTTACCATTGGTCAAGATAGAGTTCCATGAAGTCATCTCTATATTCCACTCTTCTGGCAAGATTTGTGTATCGAGTGCTTGAGAAACAGCAGGTATAAGATAATCACACTCTATTTCAAAATCAGCACCCTCTATTTTCACCAATTGTGCTCTTCCACCATCTGGATCAGGTACAAGTTCATAGCGATTGACTTTAAGCTTGGTAATCTTCTCGCCATCATCAAAAATCTCTTCAATCGCAGAGTGGAAGATAAATTCAACACCCTCTTCAACCGCTTCATGATACTCTTCATAGGTCGTATTACGAATAATTGTTTTTTCATCACGTCTATAGAGCATAATGACTTTTTTTGCTCCTTCACGAATGGAACAACGTACCACATCCATAGAGGTAAATCCACCCCCAACACAGACAACTACTTTGTCTTTAAGATCTTCTGAAGCAGGAGAACCAATGCCATATTTGTGCCACAAGTTTACCTTATCTAGCATACTGATAGCACCCCAATATCCTTGCATATTTGGATTTTCGTTTTTTGCACGCACCTTTTTAGATAATCGTGTACCAAATGACAAGAGTGTCGCATCATACCTTGCATATATCTCTTTAAGACGCTGGGCATCTACTCTGTGGTTATTGGTAATACTTACTGTTGGCATCTCTAGTACAAAATCAATATCTTTATTGTACTTGTCAACAGGCATTCTATACTCAGGTACACCTACGGCTACCTCCCCACCATTAACGGGAAGTTCTTCAAAAATATCTACTTGGATACCCTCTAAAGCCAAGTAATAAGCAGCTGTAAGTCCAGCAGGTCCTGCACCAATAATCGCTACTTTTTTACCATCATTTCTAGGTGGCTTTGGTTCACGAGGATGCAACCAAGGTACTTCGTGGTCTGTCTCATAGTCTGCACCAATACGCTTAAGCTCCATAATAGAGATAGGTTCATCCAAGTTGGCTCGACGACAAGCATCTTCACATGGATGTGGACAAACACGACCACAGGTATGCGCCAGAGGCATGGTTTGTCTCGTTGCGGCAAGTGATTCGGTAAATACCATATCTCTAACACCCTCAATATACGCCGGTATATCCACATGTGCTGGACACATATCGGTACATGGTGCTGTTACTTTGGCGATATAAGAGGTATCACCACCATAATGTTTAGATGGAATTTGTGCATCGATACAGGTATCAAACTGATCTTTGTAATACTCTATTAAATCCAAGATGGGTTTTGGTACTGTCTTGCCAATCTCACACTTAGAAGTCACCATCATTGTCTGGCTTATCTCTTTTAAGTGTGTGATGTCATCATGTGACCCTTCACCACGTGCAATTTTGTCAAGTAAATCATATAGGATTCTTCCACCCCATCTACCAGGTGCACAACGTCCACATGCTTCAGAGTACTCTTGGTACTGTGCGGCGTACTGATTAGCAAGCTCAACCGCATCTATGTCTTCATCGAAAATGGCTACACCATCCCAACCTATAAATGCTTTTGAATTTGTATCGCCATGATATGTTTCAGGTAGCTTAAAACCCGTTGCAACCCACTCGTCGTATGGTTTATCGCGATTATCAATAAACTCATCTCTCCAAGTGGAAAATACTACACCTGACACTACTCAGCCTTCGCTTCTTCAGCAGCTTTTTCTTCTGTAAGCTTGGCAGCTTGTGCTGCTTTCTCTTGAGCCTCTTTTTTAGCAATAGCAAAAGCTTCTGCACGCTCTTTTCGTACTTCGTCACTGACTTTTTTTACAACCACTGTCCAGTCTACTTCATTGAATTTCAAAGAGTTCATTAAATCATGTCCTGCTTCTTTTATCACATCAGCAGATTTCTGAATAGAAGAAAAATCACCTACTTCAAAAAGGAAAATTCCTACTTCATCTACTTTTAGACCTTGCTCAATCAATTCAACCATTCTGTCATAAAAATCATCATGTAAATGTCTTAAATCATACCGTTTCATCAATAGGTTCCTTTCTGAGCAAAGCCCATCAACGACTCTTCAAAAGAGAGTTCTTGCAACTGGTTACTTTTAAAAATTATACAATTTTTCATTATCTGTCCACCTCTCCAAATACGATGTTTGTTGAGCCTATAATTGTTACAACATCTGCGATATATGTCCCTACAAGAATTTCTTGAAGTAGTCCAGTATGGAAAAAACTCGGTGCTCTACATTTAAGTCTATACGCATAAGGCTCACCTTCAGACTTAATATAAAAGCCAAGTTCTCCTTTTGGTGACTCTGTTGGCACATAAACTTCACCACGTGGTGGTCTCATCCCTTGGGTTACGAGTACGAAGTGCTGCATAAGTGCATAGTTTTGCGTCATAATCTCCTCTTTTGGTGCAGAGATATATTGTGGCGCATGTGCCATCAATTGTGGTTCACTCTCTTTGTACATAGGGATAAGTTGTTTCAAGATACGTGTAGATTGTCTCATCTCTTCCATATAAAGTTTATAACGTCCATAAGAGTCGCATCTGTCGCTCACAGGAACATCAAAGTCTAATTCAGAGTAAAGTTCGTAAGGCTCCTCTTTTCTAATATCATATGGAATACCAGAACCTCTAAGCATTGGACCCGTACAGCCCCAATTTAATGCATCTTCTGCAGAAATCACTCCTACATCTTCCAGACGCATTTTCCAAATACGATTTTCTGTTAGCAGGGCTTCATACGTATGCTCTACTTCATAATCTACTTTGTCACAAAATGTGGCAAGGTTTTCTAACCAGCCTGCAGGTAAATCTAGTGGTACCCCACCAATACGTACTGCGGAATGTGTAAGTCTCGCTCCACAGTAGTCTTCCATAAGATCCATCGCAAATTCACGCTCACGGAAAGCGTACAAAAAGACTGACATCGCTCCAACATCTAGTGCATGTGTAGCAATAAAGAAAAGGTGTGAAATGACACGATTTAACTCTAAAAGCATCGTACGTATCACTTGTGCACGCCTTGGTGCTTCAATACCTATAAGTTTTTCAACAGCCAAGGCATAGGCATAATTGTTAGATGTTGACGCAATATAATCAAGTCTGTCCGTAGTAGGTAAAAACTCATTATATGTCATATTCTCTGCCATCTTCTCAATACCACGGTGCAAGTAACCAATATCCGGATAGGCTTTGACTACTTGCTCCCCATCAAGTTCAAGCACAAGTCTTAATTGACCGTGTGCCGAAGGGTGTTGAGGACCGAAGTTGATAACCATCGTATTGTCATCACGCTCAAAATTGAGGTTTTCAAAAAATGGTGATAATTTATTTGCTACTTGCATCGTTCCCCCTATCTTCTCTCGTCTAATGTTTTAGACGCTTTTTTATTATAGTTTACGAGAGCTGTTTCACTGTATTCTATCCCTTGCTCTTCTTCACCGTTATACTCCGCACCAAATGGAACTTCATAGCCTACACGAGAGAAACGTTTTGTATCTTCAATATCAATTTTTGCTGGATCTCTGTTTTCTGGTCCAATAATATCTCGATACTCCTTGCCAAAGATTTTATCAACTTCATACCATGAAGCAAACTCATCGCCAAATAATGGATACGTTTTAAGTAAAGGATGTCCTTCCCAGTCATCTGGCATAAGAATACGTTTAAGGAAAGGGTGATTGTTTACTTTAATACCAAACATATCAAACATTTCACGTTCAGCAAAATTAGCAGATTTAAACAATGGCTCGATGCTTTCAATCGCCAGACCCTTTTCTAAACGACATACCACTCTGACTCTTTTGGCTTCCTTTACATTCAAAAGTTGCCAAAAAAGTTCAAATTCATTCTCTTTGGCTAGGTAGTCCACTGCTGATTGCTCAGAACATTGTGTATAACCACAGCGCTCTTTGAGTGTTTTTATCACTTTGAAGTTATCTTCAGGATTGATGTGAAGTACCAATGTGCTGATTTCAATATAACTCTCTTTTAGGTCTGTACCTATGGCTTTAACCACTTCTGCAAAATGAGAACCCTCTTCTACCTTCTCTCTTGGTACACGTGGTACGACATGAAATCTATCTGTATAGTATGCCTTTGCTTGAACATTGTCTTTAGGAACATATTTACGCATTATATTAACCTCGCCCTTTTTTTACCTGTTTGCGTTGTCAAGTCTTGCTTTGTATTTTTTTTCATATCTGCAGACTCTTTACGTATCTTTTTTTGTAGCATCATAAGTGCATATTGAAGTGTTTCCGGACGTGGTGCACATCCTGGTAAGTAGATATCAACAGGGATGATTCTATCTACTCCTTGGACTGTTGCATAGGTATTAAACATCCCACCTGTATTGGCACATGACCCCATAGAAATCACCCATTTAGGCTCTGTCATTTGGTCATACAGACGTCTGGCAAACTCTGCATGCTTTTTAGAGAGTGTTCCTGCAAGTATCATCACATCTGCTTGCCTTGGAGAGGCTCTAAAAATGGTTCCCATCCTATCAAAGTCATACCGTGATGCACCCGATGCCATCATCTCAATCGCACAACATGCGAGTCCATAAGTAAGAGGCCAAAGTGAATTTGAACGCCCCCAGTTTACGAGTTTATCTACCGAAGTTAACGCTATCGGCAATCCAGCTGCGCTGGCATAATTTACTTGATGCTGTGCCATTCAAGTGCTCCTTTTTTCCATGCATATACGAAACCAATCGTAAGTAGTAATATAAATAGTATCATTTCCGCAAAACCAAACCAACCTAATAATTTAAAGTCAATTGCCCAAGGGAACATAAAGATAATCTCTACATCGAACAATATAAACAAAAGTGCTATCAAGTAAAACTGTGCCGAAATAGTGTTAGGTTGTTTTGTTACCTCTGGTCCACATTCGTAGATACTTAGCTTAAGTCTTTCTGTGTCTAGACGTGCCATCTTACGTGATACAAAACGTGCAGCCCATAGTGTTGCGGGGAACGCTACTGCTGTTAACGCAAACAAAACAAAGACACCAAAATATGGATGTTCTGTAAGTACATGAGTCATATTAATCCCTTAAAGTTTCCTCTTCAATTTCCTTCTCTATCTCTACTAGCCAAATATAATGATTAGAGAATTCCAAAGTTTCTATTTTTATACTATCTGAATTAAATTAAAAGCATTTGGATGTGCTATTCTTTCACTAAATCTCTATACACTGTGTAACTATGCGAAACATAAGAAAGTAGGTATACTAATAAAAATATTTCAAGGAAAAACATATGAAAAAATATAATAATTTACTCTATTGGATAACGATAGGAAGTATGCTATTATGGTTTGCTTATACAAAAGGCTGGATATTCGCAAATTTTGAATCTATTGACGCAAAAAAAGCAATAAGTCTGTTAAAAACTGATACTAATATCACCCTATTGGATGTACGTACTCCAACAGAATATCAAAGTGGGCATCTTCAAAATGCTCAACTCATCCCTCTTCAGGTGCTTAGTCAAAATATGCATAGGCTCTCAAAAGATAGAGATAAAAAAATACTTGTCTATTGTAAAAGTGGGAATAGATCAGTCGCTGCTTCACGCATTTTAAAAGCATCAGGTTTTACCCCAATAAATATAAAAGGAGGAATTATGGAGCTTGAAAAAACTGGAATTACTCTAATAAAATAGAGTAAGAAGAAGCACTTCTTACAAAAGAAGTGCTTTTATTGTTTATCTAAATCTTATAACTCAATACCAAGACTATTAAGTGTTTCATAGGTAATACCACCCGTTGCTAGACCATTATCTTTTTGATACTTTTCTAAAGCATTTCGTGTGCCACGACCCATGGCACCATCTGGTTTTCCGGCATTATATCCTTTTTCATTTAGTGCAGTTTGAATTTTAGAAATCACATCTTTTGTCATGTTGGTCTGACATAAGATACGTTGCCATGCCATACTTGAGTCAGCCACTTTTTTAAGCTTTTCAATTGTTTTGTATTCCGCTTCAACTGGCGTTCTAACTTCTTTGGAAGGTGTCACTAGTTTTTCAACTTTTACTACTTCATATTGTGCAGGAACAATTTCCTCTTCAATGCTCGCAGGTGTTTCAAGTACAACCTTCTTTATATCTTTTGTCTCTGCCGGTATCTCTACAAGACAAATTTTGTTACCCGTATATCTCCATGGTTTATCCGCACCAGTATTTGCATCTGTCCACATGAATGTAGCTGCTGTGTCTGGTACCTTTTTTTCGATTGTTTTATGTACTGCTGGTACAACTGTTTGTTCAACAGTAGCTTCAGCAACCAATTTTTGAACGGCTAATGTTTTTACTTCTGCTGGAACATCTTGTACTTCCGTTCTTGCTGGGCTTTTTACTACAAGTTTTTTGATGGTTTTATATTTTGCTGGTACTTTGACAAGACACATAATCTCACCAGTAGCTCCAGAAAGTTGCTGTGCTGGATTTTGACCTTTTTTCCAAACTGTTTTGGCCTCTTCTACCAATACTTTCTCTTCTTTATATTCATACTCAGCAGGAATTTCGACCACTTGCTTAGATGCTGGTATAATTTCAATTTTTTCCTCCACTGTATCGAACTGTGCAGGAATCACTTTTGTCTCATTATGTTCTTCTTGAACAATGACATCTTCTTCAACGGATTTAAATTGAGCAGGTTGATAATACTCTTTATAACATGTGCCCGCAGCTGCATTATCCAAATCAACACCTTGTGCTTTTGCTGCATCAAGAATTGCTTGACTTACTGGCAGTGCTTTTTTCTTCAAACTTGTTTTCCAAACACGCAATGCTGGTTTGACTTCTACTGTCTCAACCACTTCTTTATACTTTGCAGGAACAGGTTTTAGTTTTTTAAACTCTGGTACCACTTCAACCTTTTGTTCTACTGTTTCATATTGTGCAGGCACAATAGTAATCTCTTCTGTTGCCTCTTTTACAACAATCTTATCTTCTATTTTATCATATTTGGCAGGAGTCAACACTCTTGCATAACATTCACCTGGCTTTGCATTTGGTGGTGTGAGTGGCAACTCTTCCGCTGTAACAGCTATAGTTGCTAGTGGTAACAATAGACCCACAAGTAGTTTAGAATATTTTATTTTCATACTTTCCCTTTTCGAAATTTTAATTTTTAAGTCACATATTATAGCAGAACTATTGCTTAAAAGTTACCTAATTTATCCTTTTATCTTAAAAAATAACCCAATTTCTTATATTTTAAACCCAAATTATGTATTAGAATCGTTTCAAATTCTGTAAAGACTTAGTGCATGGGTGTTTGCAAAGAATTTGAGTTTAACCCAAAGGTTAATCGATGATTCTTTGTGAATGCCCATGTTCTAATGCTTTGTAGAAGATGGATGATTTCTAATGCATATTTTGGGTTAAACTTTAAAACCCATACTTTTGCTCCCTTCAAAGCTAGAACCTAACTCTTTTTCTATCTCCTCAAGAAAATCATTATGGGTAAAAACAGACTCCTCTCTCACAGCAACCTTATATGCTGTATTTTTAATAATAAGACTAATCTGCCCTCCAGTGAGCTCATGTTTTGCCAATTCTTTCATATCAAAACTTTCATCATAGTCTGCATTTTCAGGTAACATAAATTGCCAAAGTCTTAGACGTTGTTTGCGTCCAGGTTTTTTAAATTCTATTTTATGGTTAAAGCGACGTGAAAATGCTTTATCTATATTGCCAAGTAAATTGGTGGTTGCAATCAATATCCCCTCAAACTTTTCAATCTGTTCCAAAAAAATATTTTGCATTTGATTATGCATCTTGTCCGCAGAACTTCCTGTCCCTTCACTTCTAGCACTTAAAAACTGATCTGCCTCATTGAGTAACAAGATAGGATCCACCTTGGCTTTTTTACTTAAATCTTTAAAATCATCAAATATCTTTCGTACATTTTTTTCACTCTCGCCAACATACATTGACAATATTTTTGAACAATCAAATGACAATATAGGACGTTTAAGTGTTTTTGCTAAAGAAATAGCCGTCATCGTTTTTCCTGTACCTGCACTACCATAGAATATGATGCGTGCATCTATGCCTTTACGTTTACTCTTAATCCCCCACGCACGTAATTTTTTAGACACTTCTTTGTCAACCTGTTTGACAACATTGTCTAAGGTCTCCCTTGTTTTAGGATGCAAGACTACATCATCCAATGAAGTCGTAGGTTTAAGATACTCAAAAAGTTCTTGTTCCTCTACAAGTTCATTTAATTTTAATTTGGCAACTTTTTTCTTCTTTTTGGGGTGAATAATACGTTGCATGACCTCTTCTTGCAAATAAAAAGATCTGCTTACTCCTCCAAACATATTCAGTATCTCTTCATAATCAATGATATCTTCAGTAATAAGTTTGGAACCCTCTTCAAGTAAGGCACGGTTTTTTATTTTTTCATACTCATCAAAGGAGATAAGTTCAATCAATGTATTCATATCTCTAAACTGACCTTCCCCTCCTGAGTATTCCTCTTTTAAAAGTGCAAGAAAAATACGTTTTTCCTTTTCGTCAAGTGCTTTTTCTTTAAAAAACTCCTCTACTACTATAGGTGTTTCTGTCATTTTTACACGCTCTTCTATACGTGTCGTAAGTAGTGTCAATTTATTTTTTAAACGACCAATACTTAAAGAGTTGTCTGCAAAACCTTGTTTAAACGTTGCTATATTATGGAGTAAAGAGACCATATCGAATTGATCTTGCAAATATTCCAAATGGTCAGTGTACGGCTTAACTTCAGGCAAGAATATTTCCAAAGATCCCTCTTCTAGCAATCTCAATAATGCTATACTCGGTGTCACAGAAGTACTAAGAAGCTCAAGCTGTGAAGCTTCATGTGCTTTAATCTGTCCAAAACTCATTTGTATAAACCATCCTAAATCTAAAAGGTTTTTCACTAAAGGAAGTTTTTTAAGATAGGTATATTTCTCATCAGGGAAATTATCTTGCAACATCTCAAGAACGGGTACCTCTTCTAATCCTTTAACATATCGTTGACAGATATACTGCACCAACTGTGCCTCTTCTTCCGTACATTTTAAATGTTCATATATAGATGTCTTACTCACATCTTTTGTTTCTATAAAGTCAATAAGGTGTTTCAATGGTGTTCCTAGTTTTGGTTATAAATCAGTATAGCAAATCTTGGTTTGAGAAGAGGTTATAACCTATCCTATCTCATCAAACAAACGCTTCAATTATTTTATCTCATCCGATTATATTTTTTAGTGCCTTAAGTGCCTCTATCTTTATCTCATCAAAGTCCAAATTAATAGGTTTATTTTCATCGAGATATACCTTTTCATCATCTTTTGCTTCTTCTACTTTTGTTATGAACACATACAAACTTTCAAAGGTACTAATCTTATGTTTTGTTTGCACTGTAATATCAAGTATCTCTTCTTTGCTCAAGATAGCCTTTTCTAAGATTACTTTAAAATCAAAAAGGTCTCTCGATTTGTTTCTTGAAAGTAACGCAATGACTTTTAGTTTTGCTATGGATTTAACATCCAATATACTCAAGTTGGCTTCTAAATACTTAGACATTTGTGCATCCAAAAGTGTCTTTGTTTGTAAAGGTGTAGAAGCTCTAAAAAATTCCAACTTCACCCCATCAAGATTGAACTTAAGCATATATTCATCTGGAACTAAGCCAGCCATGCGTAAAGCAACCGCATTCTCATCTCTCAATTTTTCTCCACCTATCTTTGTGATGATAGAAATGATTTTTTTATGAGGCAAAGGCTTTATCGAAATAATATCTATATCTTCTGATATTCTATGATCTAGATAATAGGATAAGGCAGTCCCACCTATGAAGTATAGTTCTGAGTCCTTAAAGATTTCAAGTGACTTTATACGTTCTAGTGCTTCCGTAACCTTAGCAGTCATTAATCATACCTAACAACTCTCTAAAGGCAGGATTTCTATCGTATCTACCTTCTAACGCAATCTCTAAGCCTTTGACATTGATAAAGCCTTGGGCATACATTTCTTTGTATTTTTGTATAAGTTCTCTTTTTACCCTATTTCGCCCAAATTGGCTACATAAAGTTTGTATATCTTTAGGGTTCATCGTTGCAAGATAATTTCGTATAATCGAAGAGACCTTCTGAATACTTGGCTTGGATGTTTGCCAAAACGCATTAAAGGTGTATAATTTAGAGTTAAATTTCACTTTTTCTTGATTATCAAACACAGCATAAGGGTTTACATCAGTATCTGTATCAAGATATAATCTATAAAACCTTTTTGTGCTTGTTTTTGCTATCAGATTTTGACTCCGTTGCAATGTTTTTTTAATTGTCTCTTGGTTAGCAATATCAGTAAAAACTTCAGCACTATACTCTTGATTGTATTGTAAAGTATGTATTCTGTTTCTTATTTTTTGTGCCTGAGTCATGTGTATACTTTTTATTTAAAGTATACTTTAAAATGTCCCGTTTGTCAAATGCTACCAGCACCTCTTGCTCCTCCTCTCCCGAGGTGGAGCAGTACGAGATTATTTATGTGTGTAAATTGTTACTTTTTGTTGGATGAGGTTATGCATCCCGCTAGAGGACTGGAAACGAGTTAGATTTTTTGTCAAATGCTTTAAGAAAACTTTTCTAAATTACCAACCTTAAACACACAAACCCCGTAAACAAGGGCTTCTCTCAAACCGTTTAAGCTTCGTAAAAACGCTGCGAAACTTAAACGTCCGAGTAGCACGGCATTTGCTGGTTTACATAATGGGCATTCTTTAAAATGCTCTATTTACTTTCTTTTTTTTACATCTTCCAATGCGTTTATCCCAATCCCCATTCCATCCCTCGTTTTTTGCCTGTTCACAAAGACGAATGGCTTCATCATATTTTTTTTCTTTCTCCAATATTATGGCTAACTGCTCATATCCAATATGGCGCGGCAACGAACCATCCTTATTATATGGATCTCTGATAAATTCATTTGCAGATTTTTTTGAGAGTTCTATTTGTTTTTTGCATGCCCAAATAGCCTTATCAAAATACTCAGGAACATTTCTATCTTTATAATATATCTGAATTATATGTTGATACATAAAATGAAGATCCAATACCTTTGTATTTTCATCTACAAGAATTAATGCCTTGTCTAAAATTTTACGTGCAATATGTCTATCGTCTTTTCTATGAAACCATGAAGCCAATGTAGCTAAGAATTGGACTATGCTATGTGGTTCTACTATAAAGTTTTCCCTCTTTCGTTCCCCTTCTATCAAAGACTCATCATTCCCACCCATAGGACGATAGATAGATAATATATATTTCCTTTCTTCTTCACTGAAAGCATCTATCCACCAATCTTCCAGCGAATAAAATCCAATGTCTCCTTTAATTTTTTTCATTACGTCACCACTACAGAACCAATGACAAAAAAAAGATAGATTTCATCTTGGAAAAAGGTGATACCATTTTTGCTATAGAGGTGAAGTCTTCTCATAGTGTGAAAAAAGATGCATTTAAACATATTGTAGATTTTCAGAAGAAATCTACTAAAAAAGTTGTGGGTATCGTATTGTACGGAGGCAATGAAGTGACATCTTTTGGTGATGAAACATATGAGAGGGTTGCTTTACCTTTGGGAGTGTTTTTTTAGGAAGAAGTGCGAGGTAACCAAAGTTTTGTTATACTCCTTGTTATGAAACTTTTAAAAAACCTATTTTCCAAACCACTATCAACACAACTCAAAGTCACCTCATCCAATGGCTTTCACCTTAGACCTGTGGCACGTTTTACTACTTTGGCTAAGTCATTTTCTTGTGATGTGACAGCTTCTTTTGATGGTAATACGGTAGATGCTAAAAAAGTAAATGCCCTACTTTCGCTCTCTTTAGACAAGAACGATAGCTTTACAGTTACCACTCGAGGTAAAGAGGCACAAAAAGCGTTAACTGCACTACAAACACTGTTTGAAATGCTCATGCAAGATGATGTGGAAGTGACCACCATAACAAAAGAACATACACACTATGAAGGTGAAACTTTAGAGGGAGACATCATCACCAAGGGTGTGGCTATCGCTCCTGCGAGTGTATATAAAACTGAGACACTACAGCATGAGAACTCGCTTGCGTTTAAAGATGCTATGCAACAGACCATAAAAACTTTAGAAGAGACGTACAGTGCCCAAAAAGAGAGTAACAACGCAGACATCTATTTGGCACAAAAAGAACTACTCTCTGCTTTGGCTGAAAAGTGTGACTCTCTTGAGGATTTAGAAATTTTAATAGAAAAAGAATCTAGCAAACTTCAAGGCACAACACTTTCAGCCAAGATAACAGACTATCAAGACGTATTGCAACAAGTAAAAACGGCTTTAGGGTTAGAGGTGAAAATACTTTTCCCTGAAGAGAACTTTATACTTCTAGCAGATGATTTACTCCCTAGTGAGATAGCATTGCTTTCAAGTACACAAGTGCAAGGTGTGGTACTCAAAGAGACTTCCATCAACTCACATACTGCCATACTACTGCGTGCTTCTGGCATCCCTTCACTCATAGCAGACACTTCACAGATACCTCTAAGCTCAGACATCATTTTAGATAGTGTCGCAGGGGTCGTGGTACTTCACCCAAGCAGTGACGATATGCAAAAAGCAAAAGTATCACAAGAACAAAATAAAAAAGACAAAGCACACTCTGCCTCAAAACGTTTTGAGTCTGCACAGACAACACAAGGCAAAACCATCAAAGTCTATGCCAATGTGGGCGATGTCCTTTCTGCCAAAGTAGCCAAAGAAGAAGGGGCAGAAGGCATCGGGCTTTTACGTTCTGAGTTTTTGTTTAAGTCTGTAAAACCTACATTGGAGACACAAACCAAAGCCTATACAGAAATTTTTAACACCTTTGAGGATGTCACCGTACGTACACTTGATGTAGGTGGAGACAAAGCTCTACCCTACATCAACATTCCTTTGGAAGACAACCCATTTTTGGGTGTACGTGGTGTACGTCTCTTTAGAACACACCCTGAGATACTTGCAGAGCAATTGCATGCTATTTTTATCGCTGCACAGGGTAGAAAAGTAAAAGTGATGTTTCCTATGGTCTCGACAGTAGAAGAGTTTAATAAAGCAAAAATATTTGCCCAAGAAGTAGCACAAGAACACAATGTCGACATAAGTCATATAGAGTTTGGTATTATGATAGAAGTGCCCTCAGTTCTTTTTTTACTCCAGACATTGAATAAAGTAGTTGATTTTTATTCTATCGGTACCAATGATTTAACACAGTATTTATTTGCTACAGAAAGAACACATCCGAGCCTGAAAATAGATGAAACAAGTAGTGTCGTCTTTGATGCCATCACGCATATACTTAATCATGCCACTAAGCCTGTAAGTATCTGTGGAGAACTAGCTTCCAATACGGAGGCTATAGAGAAACTCATTCATTTAGGACTCACCACCCTTTCTGTAAACCCCAAAAGTATAGCACAAACCAAGGAGACCATACGTTATGTTTAATTTATTTCAAAAAATAGGAAAAGCGTTAATGACGCCTATTGCCGTTTTGCCCGTAGCAGCACTATTGCTTCGTTTAGGCTTTGGAGACATCCCATTTATCGATGGACAAATAGCCACTATTATGAAATCTGCAGGAGATGCTATCTTCTCAAATCTTGACCTACTCTTTGGTATCGGTATCGCCTATGGGCTTGCCAAAAACAATGATGGAGCAGCAGCACTCTCTGGTGCTATAGGGGTACTCATTGCCAAAGCCGTTTACATCAGTATTGACAAAGATGTCAATATGGGAGTCTTTGTAGGTATTATCATGGGGGTACTGGCAGGCTCACTCTACAACCGTTTTCATACGATTAAACTCCCTGAATTTTTAGGATTTTTTGGGGGTAAAAGATTCGTGCCTATTATCACTGCTATAGCTGCCATAGCTGTGGGCGTATCAGCAGGATATTTTTGGCACTTTGCTCAAGCGGGCATAGATGCCTTTTCAAATGCTATCATAGGACTGGGTGAAATAGGCACATTTATCTATGGTGTACTAAATAGACTACTCATCCCCTTAGGCTTACATCACATCCTCAATTCCGTATTTTGGTTTCAACTGGGTGAATATACACATCTTAAAGATGGTGTGGAAGTTATAGCCAATGGTGACTTGCACCGTTTCTTTGCAGGAGACAAAACTGCAGGCGTATATATGTCTGGTTTTTATGTGGTAATGATGTTTGGACTGCCTGCGATGGCATATGCTATCTACCTCAACACACCCAAGTCTTCACGCAAACGTGTGGGTGCCATACTGACAGGCGTTGCCTTTACTTCTTTTCTGACAGGTATTACAGAACCATTAGAGTTTTTATTCTTATTTGTTGCTCCCTTACTCTTTTTAGTTCATGCCCTTTTAACAGGTCTAGCTTTGGCAGCAGCTCAAATGTTAAATATCCACGCAGGTTTTGGATTTTCGGCTGGACTTATTGATTATCTTATCAATTACAAGCTTGCTACCAACCCTGAATTACTCATTCCTTTAGGTCTCTTTTTTGGACTTGTCTATTTTCTTGTTAGCTACTACATCATCAAGCTATTTAAACTAAAAATTTTTGATAATGAAGATAAAAATCTTAAAGGTCACACTGAAAATAGTGATATTGAAGCGTTTATAAAAGCGCTGGGAGGAGAAGAAAACATTATCGAAACCGATGCATGTATCACTAGACTTCGTATGAAAGTCAAACGAAGTGACCAACTAAAAGATGTAGATTTTTTACACCTTGGTGCTAAAGGCGTCATACGACCCGATAAGCATACAATTCAAATCATTTTAGGTACCAAAGCAGAACAAATTTCTGAACAGATTAAATCATATTTAATGCAATAATACTTTGATTCATTAGCCATACATTAATAGATTATGGCTATACTATAATTTTAAAAAACTAGGGTAGACTAATCATGTTAAAAACGTTTCTTCTTTTATTATTAGTACTGTTGTTTCATGGGTGTAACTACAATAGACCTTTTTTAACTGCCGAGATTAATCAAGTCACAGTCGTCAAATATGCTCCCTATTTTAAACACCATAGAGCATATTTTGCTAGAATGGATCTCCAGGAGATAGAAAATAAAAAATATATTTTCCTACATAACCCTCAAAAAAATCATCTAGGAATTCTTTTGCATTATAAAGACCGATATATACTCTACGATATGTCTCAACCTGAGCAAAAACCCTATATTATACGTACCCAAAAAACATATTCACAGGAAGAAGTACTTAAAAGCTTTGCATTAAAAGGCTATAGGCCTATTAAAAGTGTTGCAGATGTTGGATATATTACCTCAGTCTCTCATAAACGTTACAAAGGTGTTAAAACCCTTCTTGTTGAAGTAAAAGATTATAGCCGTCTGCAAGCACGCTATAAAAAAGCTATCAAAACCTACAATCCGGACTATGTTAAGCACATTCAGACCAATCTTCCAAAATCACTTATCCGATATTATTATAGCTATTATAAAAAACACACACAATCAAAATCAAAAATACATCAATTAGAAATGATTGGTGAAAAACTTCATATAGATAAGGTAAAAAAAGAAGAAAACTCTACCAAGAAGAGAAACAAACCGACTCGTAAAAAAACAAAACCCATCTTAAACAAAACAACATCACATATCACACCTCTAGTGAAAAATACAAAACCTATACGCGATATGCCACGTGCCAAAATACTCGATAATAATATCTCTGCATCAAATACAAATACAAATACAAATACAAATACAAAATCATATTATTATTATTTATCTAATGCATCATTAGATGAACTTTCCGCATACATTGCAAACCAAACAACAAAAAACGCACTCTCTTATAGTCAATATACAACCCTCACTTTAAGAATACAACGTCTAAAAGAAGAAAAACTTTTGAACGAGGGAACATTAGAAGAATTAATAGCAGCCTATAAAGTCAATAAAAAACCTCAATATAAGGCACGTATCATGCTACTAATGAAAGAAAAACAAAAAGAGAATTAACTCTCTAAAATATGTATAAGATTTAATCCTATGCTGGTACCCACTTTTTCTTTACTTTGAATATGGATAGGTACCATCAATTCATCACATAATTTTTTCACAATATGCAAACCTATACCAATACCTCTATCTTGCTCTTTATAGTATCTATCAAATACTTTTTCAATTTTTTTAATGCCTTTGCCTGTGTCATTAATAGCCAAAGTTTTATCTTGGAATACAATCGACACCTCACCATTTGCTATATTGTATTTCCCTGCATTGGATAAAAGATTATCCAATATACGGGTAAAAGCATCTTTATTTGTTTTTACATTGATCTCATCCATCGATATTGCATAGGTAACATCTGGATAGAGTGCATTAAAATAATCTATTCTGCTCTCTAACAATTTTTTAAGAGAAAAAGTTTCAGATTGCGTAGGTATACCTTTTATAAAAATACGCAAATTATCTTGCAAAGAGAGAATGGTTTGTATATTGTTCTCCAGCCTCTGTATTTTTGAATTATCTCCAATTTCTCTTTTAAAAATCTTTAGGTTAATTAGCATTGAAGAGATAGGTGTATTAAAATCATGTAATATATCTTTAACAAACTCTTCATTGAGTCTCAATGCACGCTGAAGAGGCAAGAGTGCATAGATAGAAAACAAAAAGGATACAAGTGCCCCAAAAATAGAATAGAGCCAAAATTTTCTATAGAGCTTTTTTTCTAACTTCGCTATATTTTTTAGGTATTTTTTTTGAGGATAAACGACTTTCATAAGATATTTTTGAGAAGTAGGTACTTTAAAGTAGGCATAAAAGTCTCCATCTTTATAGAGAATATTTTCTTCTTTATCTTTTGCTTTATCCACAAAATCGGTTGTGAGCCCTTCACATTGAATCGTAAAAGCACATAATTTCATCTCAATATGAATTTTATCTTCAATTTCAATTTTTTGTACCTGATACTCATTCCAAAAATTTATCGCCAACAATACCTCTAATAAAATAAAAAAGATTAAAAAACTTTTTACAAAGGACTCAATTTCATACGCTTTCAATCATATACCCCTGAGACCGTACATTTTTGATTTCTATCCCCAATTTATATTTTAATTTGGCTATATTTACACGTAAAGCATTAAGATTTTTCTGTCCAAGCATCTCCATAAGTACATAACTTTCTACAATTTGATCATGCTTTGTAGCCAATTCATGAAATAACTTTTGTTGAATTTCTCCTAGCCCAATTGTCTGTCCATCTCTTTGTAAAACTTCTGTCATAGGATTATATACAAGATCTCCTATACGTATGAATTTTGTATGGACATACTTATTTTTTATCCGCACCACTAGCTCTTCAGGATCAAAAGGCTTTTTAATATAATCATCTGCTCCTATTTCAAATCCTCTTGCTATAGAGTTAATATCTGTCAATGCAGTAATATAAATAGCAGGTGTCTCATCACCTGATTCTTTTAGTGCAGACAACACATCAAAACCATCAACATCTGGCACATTGATATCTAATATATAGAGATCATATGTACCAGAAAAGGTTAAATCAAAAACCTCTGCTCCTCTGTATGCAACATCTACACCATATCCTTCGAGCTCTAAAAATTCTTTTAGGCTTTCACTCAATATCCGGTCATCTTCAAGTAATAGTATTTTCATCATAACCCATAGTATACAAAAGTAGCATTAAAAAAGTATTACCTCTCACACATTGCATACCTTTTCTCTTTAGCTGCATGATATAAAAAATATATTTATTTCTTTTTAGGAGACTTCAAAACCATAAAAAATATCACCAAAATGATTGCATAAATAATATAATAATAGATATTATCACTTTGAGGCATTATCGTATCTCCATAATTTTATCTTGGTTCTTAACACTGCCTGTTTTTGTCTCTATCTCTTTAACATCGCTCTCTTCAGAGATGATAATGGGTGTCACGATATCTTTTGCATGTTCACGAATATAAGCTAAATCTACCTTGATAATGACATCACCCGCTTTGACGCTTTGTCCCTCTTGGGCAATACGGGTAAATCCTCTGCCCTCTAGGGCAACAGTTTCTAGTCCTATATGCACCATCACTTCTAGATCTTTATCCGATTTGATACTATAGGCGTGGTTGGTAGTAAATATTTTGGAGACTATACC
>Ga0256833_1000610_pt1 | contig 27438 bp, 19 predicted proteins | sample 356284metaG_FD_190535 | JGI IMG/M metagenome (GOLD analysis project Ga0256833, IMG submission 190535) | Hydrothermal vent microbial communities from Mid Atlantic Ridge, Atlantic Ocean - 356-284 | ecosystem: Environmental > Aquatic > Marine > Hydrothermal vents | place: Atlantic Ocean: Mid... | reverse complement strand
CTTTTCGAAATGGGGGGTGAGTAGAGATAAAAGGAAGGTATGCTTAAATTCATCTCGTCCAGAATCCTTTTGATCATGTTTCTTATTCTTTTTGAGGCAGATTTTGAAATCTTCCGGTTGTAGCGGCGAAGAGATTCCATGTACTTTTTGTGCTCCTTTGATATGAATTCCAATTCCTTTTCCAGCCGCTGCAGCTGTGCATTTACACTTTGAAGGGATGCGGAAAACTTCTCTTCAGCTTTTGAGAGAGCCTGATTGAAGTGGGAGAGTTTGCTGAGCAGATCCTCAGCCTCCCTTATTACCGATTCTTTATCCATATTTTGAAGATTCTTCCTCAATTTTTCGATTTCTCTCTTCAATCTTCCTGAGGAGAGATTCCTATATGCCTCAGAGTTTACAAATTGATCTGGAAGGTGGTAAGGAGTTGTTTCGTTGATGAAGTTCTGTAGCTCACTCAGTTTTTGCTGAAGATCTCTCAAGGTATCTTCAATCTCCCTAAATATTTCCGGGTCATGGGATTGCCTGTACTGATTTATTAGATCCTGTAGCTTTTCCCTCAGGAAATTTATCTGGTCCTGATACAACCTTATTTGCTGAAATCTTTCATCTTTTAGTAGGTTATCTAATTTCAGTATCAGATGTTCCAGCACTTCAATATCTCTTAGTTTTCCTTTGCGGGGGACGGGTAGAGAAGCAAGTTTTCTCCTGAGGATTTCAAAAAAGGCTACCACCTCTTTTGAAGTAAATTGATCATTTCTGAGTTCGGGTAGCAGTATGCTGATCTGTTGAATTATCTGAGTCCTGAATTTTTTCCACATCCCTGACTTTTGCTCATTGTAAACAATTATTCTTATGGAGAGATCAAGAGCATCCACTAAGAGATCGAGGATGTGCTGTTCCTTTCTGAGCAGTTTTCTGTGCGCTTTTACGGGACTGAATATCTCAATTTTTATTTCTCTGCTTTTTCCGATCCCGGGTCCGTTGAAACTATTGTTATCCTCTGCTTCAAAGTGAATGACCACCGTATCTCCCTCGTGAAAACCGTCCTTTTCCGGGTCAAAATACCAGATTTTCTCAACATATTTTTCACCTTCATTTAACTCCAGTTCCTCTTCCTTCTTTTCGTTTCCTGTTAACATTACAGCTTTCAACTTCTGAATACCATAGTTATCAGTTACTCTTACCCTGAATTCAACCTTTTCTCCCAGTTTTACAGTTAGATTTTTCTCGGGCTTGAGAATCTTTACATCAGGAGGTTTATCTTCTCTGAGAGCAAAAAAAGGTTGTGTTGAGTCGGTGTAAATTTTACTCTTTTTTACAAGTAAGATTTTGTACTTCCCGTTTTCAATAGGAGTAAAGGAAGTGAGAAAAATATCCCCGTCCCTTTTGAAGTAGATACTTCTTCCACCCGGAGTAACCAGTTCAGCTTTATCCACCTCAACTGTCGTTGAGAATTTTATCGTCACCGTTGAACCCATGAGCAGGGGAATTTTTTCCACACCTTCAAGTTCATACGGTTTCTGTCCGGTGTAGGGTGGAGGTTTTATTTCAAAATTCAGGTCGGTTACCCAGCTAACAATTGCAGTACCACTGCCACTTTTTTCCTGATTCAATGAAAAAATTATTCTGAAAAAGGTTGAGGGAGAATAGATTACAGTGAAAAAAAAGATTAAAGTTGTCGCAATTAAATTCTTCTTGATGGCTGGTGGTAGAATTTTTATCTCTTTCTCTGTGTGGGGTTGAAGCTTTTTTATGAGAATCCTTTTTACGGTGGGATCATCTATAGTCTCTCCGGAACTCAGCAGATTATGCGGAATGGAGAGTTCTTTCTCCATTTTGAGGAGAAATGTGTCACGGGGGAGTTTCCACATTGCAACGCAATTTTTAAGTAGAAGATAAAGGGAGTGGGAAATCAATAGTCCGGTAATAATCATGTTGGTCAATGGTTGTGTGGGTGAAAGGATAAGGTTGTAAAGGAGGAGAATTTCCAGAGAAATCAGGTAAAAAGGAAGTTTCCTTAAAAATTCAACTGAACATAATTTAACAGAGAATTTTCTTCTGTTTTTCTGAAACCATCTTTTGTAATTTTCTTCAATCATAACTCAATGACCATTCCATCGTATGAAGGTTCAACGTTATCTGGAAGTTCATTTTTCAGTTTTTCATGATCAAAATCGTGGCTCATATGAGTGAGATACGCCTTTTCAGGAGAAATCACATTTATAATTTCAATTGCTTCCGATAGAGAAAAATGTGTGGGGTGTGGAGAGTATCTCAGAGCATCAATGATTAAGACCCTGACTCCCCTGAGTTTTTCCATGCTTTCATCAGGGATCCTGTTACAATCGGTGAGGTAAGCAAAATCTTTTAACCTGAATCCAAGGACCCTCATATTTCCATGGTACAGTGTTAATGGAATAAAGACAAGTCTACCGATCTTGAAGGGTTCGTTCTCTTTCACCTCTTCTGGAATCAGCCACGGTTTTCCACCTCCTGGAGCAGATTTCCCATCAAATATATATGAGAATCTTCTTTTAATTTCTTCAAGATGTTCTCTGTAGGAATAGATTGGAATTGGACCCATTTTCAGAAAATTAAAGATTCTCAATTCATCTATGCCGTGGAGGTGATCGGCATGAGTGTGGGTGTAAATCACCGCATCAATTCTGGTAATCCTTTCCCTCAAAGCCTGAAATCTCAGATCGGGGGTTGTGTCCACAAGAATATGAGTTTCATCTTCAACAATGTAGATACTGCTCCGAGTTCTTTTATTCTTGGGGTTTTCAGATCTGCATACCTCGCAGCTGCATCCTATTACGGGAACCCCGGTAGATGTTCCAGAACCCAGAACAGTGATCCTCATCAGAACAGAAACCTTACTCCAGTTAAGATACCCATATCGATACTCTTTTCCGCACCAGTATGGTCAAATTCAATACCTGAAAAGAAGGATGTTATTTCTGTGACAGAAACTTCCACCAGAAGAGGAACGGAAAGAATAAATTTATTGTTGAGCTTCCCTCCTCCTATTCCCGCAGAAACCTGAAAGACCCTCCCATAATCGCCATTCCATATGGGAAAAAGTCTGTTGATTCCAATTTTGAATCCTGAATATTTGAACTCATCCATTATTAATGAGAACTTCCCTTCAAAGTTTTTCCCGGGATAAAAAAGGAGTGAGAGGTTTTCGTAAGTGGTATGATGAGAGAAGCTGGAGAGAATATCGAATTGTGCAGAAAATCTTTTAAGGTTGAGAATGATTCTCTTGCTGTGACCCTCTGAGTCCACTTCTTTTCTTGTGGCAAAGTAAATGTTGAATCTCTCATCAGAGGGAAAATAATTCACAGGAAATTTCCATTTTATTATGCCCGGAGTTGATATTTTCCTTTTCCCATCTTTTCTCACTAGAAGGAAGTGGTATCTGTCAAGAAGAGAAGTTGATGCAAGCATGAAAAGAATGGAGGAGGAAATGGTGAGGGGATGCAGGGTTGAGGGGAGGGCAGGGGTTGCCAGTAAAAGTGAGATTCCTCCACCAAAGAAGAGGCTTTCCCATAATCCATTGCCGGGATGATTACTGAATAAAGTTCTCTGCAGAGGTCTGTAACCACTCTTTGTAATGAGGATTGAATACTCCTTGAATGGTGAATCTTCGTTAATTATAACTGGAGTTTTGCCCACAAGCTTACCATCAATGTTGAGAAAGGCACCGGGAGGGTCGGTGGTAATAAGAACTTCATGAGAAGAGAGCAGAGAATTTGAGCATGTGAAGATCAGCAGAATCAGGATAAAAGTCTTTTGGAAAGAATTTCTCTCATTATTTCTGATGTTCCGCCTCCTATCGTATATAGTCTAACATCCCTCAATATTCTTTCAATGGGGTATTCCCTTGTGTATCCATAACCCCCCAGAAATTGCAGAGCCTCGTTTGCCACTCTTATGGCCATCTCCCCTATCCAGAGTTTGGCCATTGTTATTTCGGTTAGTGTATCTTCACCTGATACATATTTGTCAATTACATAGTACAGGAATCTTTTGCTTACCTCCACCTCTGTCATAAGATCCACCAGTCGATGTCTTATTGCCTGTAAGTCTATTATCTTTTTACCAAATGCCTCTCTCTCCTTCACGTACTTGAGTGCTATTTCGAGGGCATATTCAGCAGCAGCCTGAGCCATAACTGCTCCCGATAACCTCTCAGTTTCAAAGCCCTTCATTATGTAGTAAAACCCCATGTTTTCTCCCCCTATCCTGTTTTCTACGGGCACTCTACAGTTATCAAAAAATAGTTCAGCGGTGTTGGATGCCCAGTTGCCCATCTTTTTTATGTGTTTCCCCACAGAGAAACCTTCAGTTCCTGTATCAAAAATAAGGAGGCTTATACCTCTGTGCCCCTTCTCAGGTGCGGTTTTAACTGCAAGGGTTATATAATCAGCAATGGCTCCGTTTGTTATGAATGTTTTGCTTCCATTTACAATGTAGTAATCACCTTCTCTTTTGGCGGTCGTTTTTATGGCAGCAACATCTGAACCAGCCCCTGGTTCTGTTATTCCTATTGCAAAAATCTTTTCACCGGAAAGAGCCGGTTTCAGGAATTTTTCCTTCTGCTCCTCTGTCCCGAAATGGTAAATTGCAGGTGTTGCCATGTCAGTTTGTACCAGTATGCTCAGCAGCATTCCAAGTGACCCACCCCTTGCCATTTCTTCAATAAATACAGTTTCATAGGTAAAGTCCAGACCGGCTCCTCCATATTTCTCGGGGTACTTTATCCCCAGGAATCCCAGTTCCCCCAGCCTTTTGAAAAGCTCTCTCGGGAATTCTTCCTTTTCATCCCATTCAGTTGCATATGGTTTGATTTCCTTTTCAACAAAATTCTTAACCGTCCTTCTGAAAATTTCATGCTCCTGCGTAAAAATGTTGCACCTCACAGCGATTCCTCCTCTTTTTGAAGTAATTATAGCAATTAAAATAAGAAAGGGGAATTTTCTTTACATTTTCACAGAAATTCAATAAACTAAATGAGTGATGAAAAAATCTGTGCTTTTTCACCTCTCTGTTCTCATATTCTTTGCCGGTTGTATGGCTACAAACAGGGTGGAGAGTGTTTCAACTTCGAAGATGGAGAAAAATAGCAGAGTGGGTGTTATCTATTTCTCAAATCTGTCCGGTTATCCCAATGCAGGTATTGTGGTGGCAGAGGCCATTACTTCCCTTCTTTATTCTCTTCCCATCAGGATAGTTGAATCCTCAAGAATTTCGGAAGCTGTACCGGAGTACAGAATTATTGATTTGAATGATCCTCTTAAACTGGAATATGCAGGCAGGAAGCTTCACCTGGATTACATAATTTATGGGTATGTTGAGGAATATGGTTACAGATCAAGCGGTTATGGGGAGAGGTCTTCACCCGTAATTTCATTCTCTGTGTACATATTCGATGTCAAAAGAAAAAAAATTGTTTATAAAGGATTCTTCCACACTTCATCTGAGAATGTTGCAGGAGTTGGTACCGATCCACTACTTCTTCTTTTGAAGGATGTAACAAAATGGTTTTATCAGGATTTGAAAGAAAAACTTTTTTGATTCTGGCAACATTACTTTTATTGCTGTATTCATGTACCTCCCCATCTTTCAATGTAGTTGCACCTCTCAGAGAACTGCCACCTTCTGCGAGATGCGTGGCAATTTATCCTTTCAGAAATTTGAGTTCTGTTCCTGATGCTGGTGTGGTTGTTTCTCAGATTTTTTATGATGTAATTTCGCGGAGAAGGGGATGGAATGTTGTAAACTGGGATACGGTTGTGAGGTTAAGAGAGGCAAAGATTGTAAAACTGTCCACTCCCCCTACCAATGAACAAATTGCTCAGTTTGGCAGAAAGATAGGGGCCGGCAGCGTATTATATGGATCTGTTCTGAATTTCAATTACAGATTTACCGGTACTGGGGTACTGGTTCCGGTTGTCTCATTTTCTGCCAAACTTATTGATACAGCTACAGGGAGAGTAATTTGGAGTGGTCTCACATCTGTAATAGGAAGTCTGAACGATTCAGTGGTAACCCTTGCAAAGAAGGTGGTTGGAGGAATGGTGGATGATATTGAGAGACGAACGGGTAAAGGAAGGTATGAATGTAATCTACAGAAAAATATCTGGACAATTGCAGGAAAGACTGGATTTTTCAGGGTAAGGAAAAAGGTAAAAAAATATGGCAAACTTGCAGAAAGGATTTACAATCTGATAAACACAAGGGACAGATTTATTCTTGAAGGCGTAAAGTTTATTGATAGAAGCAGCAGACTAACTCCAGAGAGCTATCAAACACTTGATGCGCTGGGGGAGGTACTTGTGGATAATCCTTCTATCAGGTTGAGAATAGAGTGCCATACTGACCTTTCAGGGAATTCAGCTCTGGATAGAAAAGTAACAGAAGATCAGGCAAAAGTCCTTTTCCAGTATCTCATTTCCAGGTTTAATATTTCTCCCAACAGGTTGCAGGTAATCGGAAAAGGGTCAGATTATCCTTTACTTCCCAATATCAGCAGAAGAAATCGTCAGCTGAACAGAAGAGTAGAAGTGGTGGTTTTGAGCCGATAAAAAATCCCGATCCCGCCGGCGGCGGGATCGGGAGGGGATCAATGAAGGGAGGCAGGGAGGTGCTTACAGTTCATTTAGACATATATATTTGAACATATGTTCACTAAAATTTCAAGGCAATTTTGAAACCCTCATGGATAGCGTCCGGAAGCTTCCTCACTTTTCTGGCATCCCCGATCAGATGGATATGATCACCAAATTTTTCCTTTAACTGCTCATAAAGTGAATTTTCAGGCCTGTACCCAACAGCGAGAACAACAGTATCTGCCGGAATCTTGTACCTGCCTTCTGCTTCACTTTCCACTACTACTCCATCCTCTTCAATTGCCACTGCTCTGGTCTTAACTAACATTTTTACACCGGCTCTGGAAAGTTCCTTTAAGGCCACCCACCTTGTGGATTTCCCTATATCCCTTCCAATACTGTCCAGCATTTCAACTATTGTTATCTCTTTAAAGCTTTTCTGAATCAGTTCCTTAACCCGTTCACAATCTTCCGCTTCCCACTTGAGGAGAAATTTACTCTGCTCACCATTTATCTGAGTCTTATCCACTATGTAAAGAGCCACATCCACCCCCACAGCTCCACCCCCAACAATTACGATCTTTTCACCCAGTACAGCTTCCCCCCTCAACACCTCTTCACCTTTAACGACCAGGGGTAGATCAACCCCCTTAATTGGAGGTACAATGGGGATTCCCCCTGTGGCGATAACCACTTCATCAGGTTTTTCGCTTATTATGTCCTCTGGTGTTGCTGGTCTGTTGAGTTTAAGCTGAATTTTGAGTCTTTCAACCTCACCACGATAATAATCTATCAACCTTGCGAATTCTTTTTTATCTGGTGGAGCAGATGCCACCTCTAACTGCCCTCCAATCTTTTCTTTCTTCTCATAAATTACAACCTTGTGTCCCCTCTTTGCAGCAGTTATGGCAGCGCTAAGACCTCCTGCTCCTGCTCCCACCACAACTATCTTTTTCTGTTTCTCAGCAGGTGGAAGAGTATCATCTGTCATTTCATTTTCCTTCCCCACAAATGGATTGACAGTGCAGCCAACTTCCTGACCGAGAAAAACCGCATCAAAACACATCTGATTGCAGGCTATGCATGGCCTTATCTCATCAACCCTACCCTCCTTTGCCTTTTTTATCAGATAGGGATCAGCAATGAGAGGTCTACCAAAATTTACCATGTCACCCCACCCATTCCTCAGAAGCGATTCTGCCAGGTCCAGAGTTGCTATTCTATTTGAGATTATAACAGGTTTCCCCGTAACCCTCCTGATACCCTGTGCGAGATACGCCATGCCTGCTCTGGGAACTGCTCCAGTTATCTGGGGAACATGAGTTTCATGCCATCCCCCTGTTACATTTATGAGATCAACTCCAGCTTCAGCAAAGTATTTAACCGCCTCCAGAATGTCCCTTGAGGTATTTCCACCTCTCATAAAGTCACTTCCCCCCTGTCTTAGAATGATGGGAAAATCCTCCCCAACAGCTTCTCTAACTTTCTTTATAACTTCTACTCCAAATCGTGCCCTGTTTTCCAGACTCCCACCATATTCATCATTTCTTAAATTGGTGAGGGGTGATAAAAACTGGGAAATGATATATCCTGCTGATCCGAGGATTTCCACAGCGTCAAATCCGGCCCTTTTTGCTCTGTAAGCAGCTTCTGCAAAATCGTCTTCAATTTTCTTGATTTCATCCACAGTAAGTTCCCTGGGTGTTTCCTTTGTCAATTTTGAAGGAACAGGGGAGGGAGCAACTGGCTGTTCCCCTATCAGAAAAGAAAAGGCGTATCTACCTGCATGATATAACTGAGCTGCCACTTTTGTTTCGCTCACTCTGTGAATTTCATCTGTAAATTTTTTCAGGCCCGGAAGGAATTTGTCATCATGCAATCCCACCAGAATTGGTCCTCCGGCTGTCTTATCAATACTGCATCCACCAATAACAATTAATCCAACCTCTCCCTTTGCCCTCTCCCTGTAAAATGCTATGAATTTTTCGGTAATTTCTCCTCCTGGTGTGTAGTGAAGATGCATGGAAGGCATACCGGCTCTGTTTGGAATTTCCATCTTCCTTATCCTGATGGGTGAGAGCAAAATTTTGAATCTTTCCATCTTTTTCTCCTTTCTTTGCTTTGCTATTCATTATAAATTATGTATTTCTTGAAGACAAATCAATTAAATTGACACGGTAAAAAAAGTGTGCTACCTTTTTTGAAAAAGAGGAGGTTCTTATATGAGGAAAGCAGTATTTATTCTTGTTTTACTCGCTTTTTTTGCAATTACATCCTGCAGCAAAAAAGAAGAGAAGGAATCCCCTGTTGATTATTATTCGGCTCATGTGGGCAAGGTGCTAAAAAGTTATGGTGAGGGTATACTTGCTCAAATGGATACAGATTATGGTCCTCTCTACGTGCTGAGGGTGAAGGGAACTCATTACGAGATGGGATACCAGTATGGATATTTAGCTGGTGATATGATAGCTGGTACCTGGTGGAGTTTTATGAATTATCTTGGCAACGAACTTGGTGTGGGTCCCGACATGGCAAACACCATTTTTGGTCAGTTACTGGATATGGCATGGTCTCAGCTTTCACCATATGTTCCCCACGAGTTTCTGGAGGAGATTAAGGGTATACAGGATGGAGCAGATGCCGCAGGATTTAAAAATGAGTATAAAATAGATGGTCAGGATCACTACGATAACACTGTTTCAATTTCAACACTTGTAAAGAGAATCATAGCAATAAGCAATATTTCTGACCTTCTGGAGGAGGACCCGCAGGGTGACATGGGAATGGTCCTTTCCACTGGATTTTCGCTTAAGGCAATGGATTTTTACGGTATTCAACCGCAACTCTCCCCGAAGGTGAGAGAATGGGCTCAGATGGTGAAGGAACATGGTATTGAGAAGATAAATCTTCACGGATTACTTGGTCACTGCAGCTTCTTTGCTGCCTGGAATTTCAGGACAAAGGGTGGTCATCTCATTGCAAGCAGAAACCTTGACTGGAATTCAAATACTGGAATCGCCAATTTTAAAGCTCTAACTGTATGGATGCCCGATGGTGAAATTCCCCATGTTACAATCGGGTATATAGGATTCCTGGGCGCCCTTGCAGGTATCAGCAAGGCGGGCATAACGGTAAGCGAGGTTGGTTCTTCCAGTGTTTTTGAAAGGTTAAAAGGGGAACCATGGGTGTTGAAATTCAGAGAAATTCTGGGAAAAGCTCACAATCTTGATGAAGCACTTAAGTATGTGATCAACGATGTGGGTGACGGATTTAACAGGCCTCCCACAATTGGTTACAACTGGTTGATAACCTATGGTGATCCAGCTCATAATGGAGCACATGCGGAAGCGATGAATGTGGAGAATAACGGAGTATTTATAGGTGTTTACAGAAGGAAACATAATTGTGAAGTTGAGGCGACACTTTACCAGTTTGATAAAGATGGAAAAATGGTAAAGTCCATAACTCATGCAGAAGACCCATGGCTTGTAAATTATGAAAGAGATGCTGAGGAGATAATGCTCAAGGACAGGAATGATCCTTCACCATATCCTCCATATCCCTACAGCCTTACTGATACACCCGTCAAAGATATAATAGCCCTTCCAAAGCCCATCATTGATACTCCCGAAGGTTACAGATTTTCAAAAGATGGAATTGTGAGAAAGGTTGGTAAAGAGCTTGCCTGTGCAGTTTACAGAGGTGATGAGATGATGATGCATGGTCTGAGAATGTGGCAGGAAGCATGTCATGGTCCATGGGCATATAAGCCTGAAAATATCTTTTATCAGGACCTTGAAAGGAAGATGCTTGAGGGTGGCTCTTATAATAAGAGGTATCTGCGAATGTACAGGGCAATTCTTGCATATCAGAACGGTGAAAAACTCGTTGTTACAGATGATATTACAGGGGAACAGGTTGAGATTGCCCCTGATAACAATGGTTATCTTACACCTATTGATCTCGCAGCCGGGAGCAAAATTGCAAGCTGGGCTGCTATGCATGGAGATATTTTTTCAGTGGCTTATGATGCCACTGCTTTGAAGATAATGGTTGCATTTGAGAAAACTGAGGATGGTAAATGGATAAGGGCTTCCAATAATCCTTACAGGTATGTGGATTTGAATGATCTGTTTTACAGTAAATAGGACAGGAAACTTTAATTGAAAGCAAAGCCCTTTTTTGTAAAATAAAGATTTGAAAGTTAATTTTGTGCTTGACAGTATGAATTCAAATAGTATAATTATATTTTGTCGTGAGCTGGCGTAGCTCAATTGGTAGAGCGGCTGACTTGTAATCAGCAGGTTGTGGGTTCAAGTCCCTCCGCCAGCTCCAGTGGTGGGATGCCCGAGCGGCCAAAGGGGGCGGGCTGTAAACCCGCTGGCTCAGCCTTCGGAGGTTCGAATCCTCCTCCCACCACCATTTATATGCGGGAGTAGCTCAGCTGGCTAGAGCATCAGCCTTCCAAGCTGAGGGTCGCGGGTTCGAATCCCGTCTCCCGCTCCATTTTAGAAGATACGCCCACGTAGCTCAGCAGGTAGAGCACACCCTTGGTAAGGGTGAGGTCACCGGTTCAAGCCCGGTCGTGGGCTCCACTGATACATCTAAAAATTCTTTTAGGAGGTAGCGATGAGCAAGGAGAAGTTTGTAAGGAGTAAGCCGCATGTAAATGTTGGAACGATCGGGCATATAGATCATGGTAAGACTACGTTGACGAGTGCGATAACGCATGCACTGGCGTTGAGGGGTAAGGCGCAGGAGGTACCATTTGAGGAGATAGATAAGGCGCCAGAGGAGAGGCAGAGGGGGATAACGATAAACATAGCGCATGTTGAGTATGAGACGGAGAAGAGGCATTATGCGCATATTGATTGTCCAGGTCATGCGGATTACATTAAGAATATGATAACTGGAGCTGCGCAGATGGATGGAGCGATTTTAGTTGTGGCGGCTCCGGATGGACCTATGCCACAGACGCGTGAGCACATATTGCTGGCGAGGCAGGTTGGAGTTCCGTACATAGTGGTATTTTTGAACAAGATAGACATGATGGATGATGAGGAGTTGCTTGAGCTGGTGGAGATGGAGGTACGTGATTTATTGAGCAGTTATGGATTTCCAGGTGATGAGGTGCCGGTGATAAGGGGTAGTGCATTGAAGGCGCTGGAGGCGACGAGTGCGGATGATGAATGGGTGAAGCCTATATATGAGTTGCTGGATGCGATGGATGAGTACATACCTGAGCCTGTTAGGGATGTAGATAAGCCGTTTTTGATGCCGATAGAGGACATATTCAGCATAAGTGGTAGGGGAACGGTGGTTACAGGGAGGATAGAGAGGGGTAAGGTTAAGGTGGGTGATGAGGTAGAGATAGTTGGTTTACGGGAGACGCAGAAGACGGTGGTGACGGGAGTGGAGATGTTCCGTAAGGTATTGGATGAAGGTATAGCAGGAGATAATGTAGGGTGTTTGTTGAGGGGGATTCGGAAGAATGATGTGGAGAGGGGGCAGGTGTTAGCTGCGCCAGGAACGATAACTCCGCACAGGATATTTGAGGCGGAGGTGTATGTATTGAAGAAGGAGGAGGGAGGGCGTCATACGCCGTTTCACAGTGGTTACAGGCCGCAGTTTTATTTTCGGACGACGGATGTGACGGGAGTGATAACGTTGCCTGAGAATGTACAGATGGTGATGCCAGGGGATAATGTGACGATGCGAGTTGAGCTGATCAAGCCTGTGGCTATGGAGGAAGGATTGAGGTTTGCGATAAGGGAAGGAGGAAGGACAGTAGGAGCTGGAGTGGTAACTAAAATAATTGAATAGAGTGGAGTAGCATAATGGCGGGAGATATTGTCACAATACATCTGATGTGTGAAGAGTGTAAAAACAGGAATTACTCATACAGACGAAACAAAAAGAAACACAGGGAGAAACTTAGACTGAGAAAGTATTGTCCGCATTGTCATAGACATACATGGCATAAAGAGGTGAAGTAATATTAGGCCAGTAGCTCTAACTGGTAGAGCGCCGGACTCCAAATCCGGTGGTTGGGGGTTCGAGTCCCTCCTGGCCTGCCATTATTTTTCATATCAGGGGATTTAACGTATGGAAGATAAGAATTTCATTGAAAGGTCGGTAGAATTTTTAAGAGAGGTAGTATCTGAGGGGAAGAAGGTAACATGGCCTAACTGGAAACAGGCTGCACTTGCTACTGTGGCGGTGGTTATCTTCATTCTAATTTCTGCCGGTTACCTGGCCCTTGTGGACTGGGTTATTTCACTGGTTTTGAGAATTTTTATATGATGGAGTGAGTATGGGCGAGAAAAAGTGGTATGCCATCCATACATATTCTGGTTTTGAAGATAATGTAAAAAAGATGATCCTGGATAAGGCTGAGATGGAAGGTCTCTCTGACATGATCGAGGAGATCTTCATACCTAAAGAAAAAGTGGAAGAAGTGAAAAAGGGGAAAAAGAAGACAGTTGAGAAAAGATTTTTACCCGGTTATGTATTCATAAAGATGGAAATGAATGATAGAACCTGGCATCTTATAACCAGTATTCCCAGGGTAACCGGTTTTCTTGGAAGAAAACATGAACCGTTACCCGTTCCGGAAGAAGAGGTGGAGAGACTCAGGAGAGACATTGAGGAAGGTAAACTGCGTGTTAAGTATCTTCACTCATTCGATGTTGGCGACCTGGTGAGAGTCAAGGAGGGTCCCTTCGCGAATTTTGAAGGTGTTGTTGAGGAGGTTAATGAGGAAAAGGGGAAGGTGAGGATTCTTGTGAGTATTTTTGGAAGGCACACCCCTGTTGAGCTTGATTTTGAACAGGTAGAGAAAAAAACCTGATAATTTAAGTGAGGTGCTGAAATGGCAAAGAAAGTAATAGGCCAGATTAAATTACAGCTTCCTGCAGGTCAGGCGAATCCGGCTCCTCCTGTTGGTCCTGCTCTGGGTCAATATGGAGTGAACATTGGAGAGTTTATAAAGGCTTTCAATGCCAAAACTGAAAAAATGAGGGGAGATATTATTCCCGTTGTTATAACTGTCTATGAAGACAGGAGCTTCACCTTTGTTCTGAAGCAACCACCGGTTTCCTTTTTATTGAAGAAAGCAGCGGGAATCGAAAAAGGCTCAGGGGAACCAAACAGAAACAAAGTGGCCACCCTGACGAAGAAACAGATAAGGGAAATTGCTGAAAGAAAAATGCAGGATATGAATACCACCTCCATTGAGGCGGCAATGCGAATGGTAGAGGGCACGGCTCGAAGCATGGGGATCGAAATTAAAGAATAAGGAGTGGGATAAATGGCTAAACATGGCAAAAAATATCTGGCGGCTCTTCAGCAGATTGACAGAGAAAAGGCTTATCCATTGAGAGAGGCTATAGAATTGCTGAAAAAAATTTCATATGCAAATTTTGACGAGTCAATAGATGCTGCTTTTCTACTTGGAGTGGATCCCACAAAGGCTGATCAGATGGTGAGGGGGTCGGTGGTATTACCTCATGGGACAGGGAAGGAGCCCAGAGTTCTTGTTTTTGCCAAAGGAGAAAAAGCTATTGAAGCGAAGGAAGCGGGTGCTGATTATGTGGGTGATGATGATCTTATTGAGAAAATAATGAAGGAAAAGTGGGTTGATTTTGATGTGGCCATTGCAACTCCCGACATGATGTCCAGGGTTGGAAAGCTTGGTAAGATCCTTGGACCCAGAGGATTAATGCCTAACCCCAAGACAGGTACGGTAACTTTTGACATCAAAAAGGCAGTGGAGGAAAGCAAGAAAGGAAAATTGAATTTTAAGGTTGACAAATATGGAAATGTTCATATCATAATTGGGAAGAAATCATTTTCAGTTGATGATCTGGTGGATAATTTTCTGGCTGTATATGATGCAATAGTGAGGGCAAAACCTGCTGCGGCAAAGGGAAGATACATTAAAAACATATATCTTTCAACTACCATGAGTCCTTCTATTAAGGTTGATTTGCAGGATGTTGTAAAGCTTGCCAAGGAAAAAATCTGAGAAGCAGGTGCCCAGAGGGCTTAATATCCTGCGGAGATTGGTCCCTGAGGCTCCTGGAAAGGAGGGTCGATGAAAAAGGAGAAAAAAGCAGAAGTTGTAAAAGAGATGCATGAAAAGTTGCTGAGATCTGAAGGTGTTTTTCTAGTTGATTTTAAAGGACTCACTGTGGCGGATATGATGAGCGTAAGGGCAAGCATAAAAGAGGTTGATGGAGAATTAAAAGTTGTGAAAAATACTCTTTTGAAAATAGCCTTAAAGGATACTCCTTATCAGGGGATTGAAAAGTTTTTAACCGGAAATAACGCGATTGTATTTGCCTATTCAGATCCTGTGGCTGTGGCCAAAAAAGTTGTCAAGGGAAGTGAAGATTTTGAGCATCTCACAGTGAAGGGTGGACTTATCCCGGGTGGTGATGTTCTGGAGGCTGATGATGTTGTGAAATTGTCAAAACTACCCGGAAAGGAAGAACTGGTGGGCAAGTTGCTTTATCTTTTCGACTATCCGGTACAGGGTCTTGTCAATGTTACTTCCGGGCTTCTCAGGAATTTTGTCGTGGTACTTGATCAGATAAGGCAGGAAAAGGAAAAGGCTGCATAAATAAAGAACAAATGGAGGAGTCTTAAGATGGCAGAAAAATTAACAAAGGAACAGATCATTGAGGCTATTAAGGCCATGACGGTTATGGAGCTGGCCGATCTGGTGAAAACGCTCGAGGAAGAGTTTGGGGTGTCTGCACAGGCCGCTGTAGCTGTTGCTGCTGCACCGGCTGCGGGAGGAGGTGAAGCCGCTGCTGAGGAAAAGACCGAGTTCAACGTGATCCTCAAGGCAATTGATCCAAATAACAGAGTCAAGGCAATTAAGGCTGTGAAGGATATTACAGGTCTTGGTTTGAAGGAAGCCAAAGAATTTATTGAAAGTCTGCCCAAAGCGGTTAAAGAAGGAATAAGCAAAGAGGAAGCGGAGGAAATAAAGAAAAAACTGGAAGAGGTTGGGGGTCAAGTCGAAATTCAATGATCCGCAATTTTACTGGCTTTTTCCGGGGAAGATATGGGTGTCCCGGAGAGGGATTTCCCTCAAAACGGGATACCCTTTTTCTATTTTAAAACAAGAGAGAGGTGTGGTCCATGAAATTACCTTCACCTGAAAGATTGAGAATCAGAAAAAATTTTGGAAGAATAAAAGCTCCACTTGAAATACCCTATTTACTTGAGGTTCAGAAGAGGTCATATGAAGAATTCCTGCAGAAGGATGTCCCTCCAGAAAAGAGAAAGAATCAGGGATTACAGGAAGTGTTTAATCAGATTTTCCCCATAAAATCTTCCAACGGTCTTTTTGAGTTGAAGTTCGTTAAATATGAAATTGGTGAACCCCGCTACGATGTGGATGAATGCAAGAGGAAGAAACAGACCTATGGAGCGCCACTTCATGTACATCTTCAGCTTATATTGAGGGAACCCTCTACAGGTCAGATATCTGAGATAAAGGAAGAAGAGATCTACTTTGGTGAAATTCCTCTCATGACGGATACAGCCAGTTTTATTATTAACGGAACTGAAAGAGTTGTTGTCAATCAGTTGCACAGGTCACCGGGTGTTGTTTTTGTAAAGGAGAAGATGAAATCCACTGCACAGAGAATAAATTACAATGCAAGATTGATTCCATATAGAGGCTCCTGGCTTGATTTTGAGTTTGATCACAGGGACCTTCTCTTTGCAAGAATAGACAGGAAAAAGAAGCTTTTTGCAACATACATCCTCAGGGCTCTCGGAATGAGTGAGGAGGAGATCCTCAATTACTTTTACAGACCACAGAAGATCTGGATAGAGGGGCCTGATAAGTTCTACATTTCTTACTATCCAAAATTTCTCAGCGGATTGAAGGCAAGAACAACCATTTATGATCCTGAAACCGGGGAACCTGTGATAACACTCAAGAAAGGAAAGAGTGTTCCCAAAAGAGCACTGAGGTATCTGGTTGAAACCGTCCCGGTTGAGAAAAGTATAGGAAGAAAAGTTGCAGATGATTATCTTGACCTCAATGGAAAAGTTTTCATAAGGGCCGGGGAGATAATTACTGAAGAACACGTAAAAAAGGCGAAAGAAGCAAGAAGAGAGTTTTTTGAAGTTTACAAGGTTGATAGACTGGAGGCAACGAAAGAGGATATCATTGGTAAAATTGCAGCCAGAGATCATATCGATCCTCAAACTGGAGAGATCCTTTTCAAGGTTAATGAAGAGCTCACTGAGGAGATCCTTGAAAAACTGATTCAGGCAGGCATAAGGGAAATAGATGTCCTTTACATAGACAATTATCATGTGGGTCCATACCTCAGAAATACGCTGAAGGTTGATAGAGCCTCCAACCCTGAGGAAGCCCTTATAGAAATTTACAGGAAGCTGAGACCTGGCGATCCCCATAATATTGATGCAGCAAGGAAGTTATTCCATGAATTGTTCTTCGATCCCCAGAGATATGATTTGAGCGAGGTTGGTAGAGTAAGGATAAATGAAAAGTTGAAACTTGATTTTCCAGTCACCCAGAGGGTTCTTACCAGAGAGGATATTCTTGAAACAATTCGCTATCTGCTGGAGATGAAGGATGGAAGAGCTGAGGAAGATGATATAGACCACCTGGGTAACAGAAGGGTGAGATCTGTTGGTGAGCTTGTGGAAAACCAGTTCAGGGTGGGGATGGTTAAAATTGAGAGGGCGGTTCAGGAAAAAATGAAGACCATGAGTTATGAGGATGCTATTGCCTCAAATATAAGAGATATAATAAGCTCCAAACCTGTTATTTCCGCTCTTAACGAATTTTTCGGTAGCAGCCAGTTATCACAGTTTATGGATCAGGTGAATCCCCTTTCAGAGACCACTCACAAGAGAAGGCTTTCTGCCCTGGGTCCTGGTGGATTAACGAGGGAGCGTGCAGGATTTGAGGTTAGAGACGTTCATACCACTCACTATGGTAGAATCTGTCCTATTGAGACACCGGAAGGTCCGAACATTGGACTGATTTCCTCACTTACCACCTATGCCCGTGTAAATAAATATGGATTTATTGAAACACCTTACAGAGTTGTAAAGGATGGGAAAGTAACAGACGAAATTGTTTACCTCACAGCTCCAAAAGAGGAGAACCATGTTATTGCTCAGGCCAATGCACCAGTTGATGAGGAAGGAAGGTTTGTTAACGAATATGTGGCCGCAAGACATCAGGGTGAATTTATAATGGCAAAGGCCAGTGAGGTGACCCTGATGGATGTTTCTCCAAATCAGGTGGTCAGTGTCGCTGCTTCTCTCATACCATTCCTGGAACATGATGACGCCAACAGGGCTCTGATGGGTTCCAACATGCAGAGGCAGGCTGTACCATTGATGAAAACTGAGGCCCCCCTTGTTGGAACAGGTATGGAAAAGATTGTTGCCAGAGATTCTGGTGTATCTGTCGTTGCCAGAAGAAGCGGAACCGTTGAGTATGTTGATTCTCAGAGAATTGTGATAAAAGTTGATGAGAGTGAGATTGAGGAGGAGGGTGACGTTGGACTTGATATTTACAACTTAAAGAAGTTCAAAAGATCCAACCAGGATACAACTATCAATCAGAAACCAATTGTAAAAAAAGGTGATTATGTAAGGAAAGGGGAAGTTATCGCTGATGGTCACGCTGTTGAGCATGGAGAACTTGCTCTTGGAAGGAATGTTCTGGTTGCCTTTATCCCATGGAGAGGTTACAACTTTGAGGATGCCATACTTGTAAGTGAGAGACTTGTTAAAGAGGATGTTTACACTTCCATACACATAGAGGAGTATGAGGTCGCTGCAAGAGAAACAAAACTTGGTCCAGAGGTTATAACAAGAGATATTCCCGGGTTAAGTGAGGAAGCTGTCAAGGATCTGGATGAAGAGGGAATAATAAGAATAGGAGCAAAGGTAAAACCGGGAGATATTCTTGTTGGGAAAATAACTCCCAAGGGTGAAAGTCAGCTTGATCCTGAGGACAGACTTTTAAAAGCCATATTTGGTTCAAAGGCTGGTGATTTCAAGGATTCCTCACTGAGGGTTCCCCCTGGAGTTTATGGAACTGTAATTGGTGTGGATATTCTCACCAAAAAAGGGGTTCAGAGGGACAGAAGGGCAAAGGCAATTCTTGCTGCAGAAATAGAAAAACTGGAGAGGGAGAAGGAAGAGGAATTGAGAATTCTTTTCAGAGAAGCCTTTGCCAGAATAAAACCACTGATTGTGGGGAAGGAACTCTCTCCAAAGTGGAGCATGGGAAAGGATATCTCATTTGCCAGGGGACATAAAATAACGGAAAAGGAATGGGAAGAGGTCGTAGAGAAGGCTCAGAATACCAGGAGCGAAACGCTCTTGAAGTTTTTGAAAGAAGCCAGGGTAAAAGATAAAGAAGCAAACGAGAAACTTTCCCAGTTCATTAAGAATTTCTCTTCAAAAGTCAGAAACCTCGAAAAACTTTATAAGGCCAAAAAAGAGAGACTTGAAAAGAGTGATGAGCTGTCTGCTGGAGAGATCAAAAGGATAAAGGTTTACATTGCCATCAAGAGGAAGCTTCAGGTTGGGGATAAGATGGCAGGTAGACATGGTAACAAGGGAGTTATTTCAAAGATACTCCCGGTGGAGGATATGCCCTTCCTGCCTGATGGTACACCTATTGACATTGTTCTCAATCCTCTTGGAGTTCCTTCCAGAATGAATGTTGGACAGGTTCTTGAAACCCACCTTGGGTGGGCAGCCAGAGAACTTGGCAGAAAAGTGGCGGAGATGGTCGAAAAAGCCACTTCGCCAGAGTTCATAAGGGAGTATTTGAAGAAAATCTATGGTGACAGCGAGGAGGCTAAAATTCTTGACAGCTACAATGACGAAGAAATACTGGAGTATGCCAGAAAGTTGAAAGATGGCATTCATATCGCGACACCAGTTTTTGACGGTGCTCATGAAGAAGAGATTAAAGAACTGCTCAGAGAAGCTGGTTTACCCGAATCTGGCCAGACAGAACTTTACGATGGAAGAACCGGAGAGAAATTTCACTTTCCGGTCACTGTCGGAGTTATGTATATGATGAAGTTGATCCATCTTGTTGAAGACAAGGTTCATGCGAGATCCATCGGTCCATATTCTCTCATTACCCAGCAACCTCTGGGAGGAAAAGCGCAGTTTGGTGGTCAGAGACTGGGAGAAATGGAGGTATGGGCTCTGGAGGCTTATGGAGCCGCCTATACTCTGCAGGAGTTTCTCACCGTTAAGTCGGATGATGTTATTGGCAGGACCAGGATTTACTACCAGATAGTAAAAGGTGATCCCAAACTTGAGCCTGGAGTGCCTGAATCCTTCAATGTTCTTTTCAGAGAGTTGCGGGGTCTGGCGCTGGATGTGGAGTTGCTTGAAGAGTTACCTGAAGAAGAAAAAGAATAAAACCTAAAAAGGAGAGGTAGCCTTGAGGATCTATGACTTTGAAGAAAAACCCAAAAATCCTTCAGATTATAAAGCGGTAAAGATTGGAATAGCTTCCCCGGAGAAAATCAGGGAATGGTCCTACGGGGAAGTAAAAAAACCAGAAACAATAAATTACAGGAACTTCAAACCGGAAAAGGATGGACTCTTCAGCGCTCAGATTTTCGGACCCATAAAGGATTACGAATGTCTGTGCGGAAAATATAAACGTTACAAATACAAGGGAATAGTATGTGAGAAGTGTGGTGTGGAGGTTACCACCTCCAAGGTTAGAAGAGAGAGAATGGGTCATATTGAGCTGGCTGCTCCCGTGGCTCATATCTGGTATCTTAAGAGTATCCCAAGTAAAATTGGAGCTATTCTTGATCTGAAGACCAAGGAGCTTGAAAGGGTTCTCTATTTTGAGGATTACATAGTTCTCGATCCAGGTGAAACTGACCTTCAAAAGGGTATGGTGCTTAGCGAGAAGGAGTATCTGGAGTACAAAAAGAAGTATGGTGATAAATTTAAAGTGGGTATGGGAGCTGAAGCTATAAGACAGCTCCTTGCAGAGATTGATCTTGAGAACCTATCTCAGGAATTAAGGGATGCTCTGAATAAGACCTCTTCCGAGGCAAAGAAGAAGAAGATTGTTAAGAGATTGCGGATAGTGGAAGCTTTCAAAAATTCAGGGAACAGACCTGAATGGATGATTCTCACAGTTATCCCTGTTATTCCACCTGATTTGAGGCCCCTTGTTCCCCTTGAAGGTGGAAGATTTGCCACCAGCGATCTGAATGATCTTTACAGAAGAGTTATCAACAGGAATAACAGGTTGAAAAAATTGATAGAATTGAATGCTCCGGAGATCATAATCAGAAATGAGAAGAGGATGCTCCAGGAAGCGGTGGATGCCCTTTTCGATAATGGGCGGAAGGGCAGACCCATCATGGGTTCAAACAGGAGGCCTCTTAAGTCCCTCAGTCAGCTGCTCAGTGGTAAAAGGGGAAGATTCAGACAGAATCTTCTGGGAAAGAGGGTTGACTATTCTGGAAGGTCGGTTATTGTTGTGGGACCAGAGTTGCGACTCCACCAGTGTGGTCTCCCGAAGGTAATGGCCATTGAATTGTTCAAGCCCTTTGTCTACAGCAAGCTCCAGCAAAAGGGAATAGTTTCCACAATAAAGGCAGCCAAAAAAATGGTTGAAAGAGGTGATCCCGAAGTCTGGGAGGCTCTTGAAGAGGTTGTAAGGGAGCACCCGGTTCTCCTCAACAGGGCTCCCACTCTTCACAGGCTGAGCATTCAGGCTTTTGAGCCTGTTCTTGTTGAAGACAAGGCAATAAGATTGCACCCCCTTGTATGTACAGCCTTTAATGCAGATTTTGATGGAGACCAGATGGCAGTTCATGTACCTCTCTCCCTTGAGGCTCAGGCTGAATCAAGGGTGCTTATGATGTCCACCAACAACATTCTGAAACCTGCCAGCGGTGAGCCGATAATTTATCCTACTCAGGATATTGTTCTTGGAATTTACTACATGACCCGGGAGAGACCCTTCCAGAAAGGTGAGGGCATGACATTTTCATCTCCGGAAGAGGTGCGGATTGCATTTGAAAATGGTGAGGTCAGCCTCCATGCAAAAATAAAGGTAAGGATTGATGGAAAAATTTATGAGACGACAACTGGCAGGGTGATCTTCTATGAAGTTGTTCCAAAGGAAATTCCTTTTGATGAGGTTAATAAAAATCTCAAAAAGAAAGATCTGGCACACCTCATTGATCTTTCCTACAGGAGAGCTGGTGAGAAGACCACCGTCATATTCGCAGATAGAATGATGCAGATGGGGTATGATTTCGCTACCAGAGCCGGAATTTCAATTGCAGTGGATGACATGAAGATTCCTTCCAGGAAATGGGAAATTATTAAAAAAGCTGAAGAAGAGGTGAAGAAGATTGAGGAACAGCATAGAAATATGATGATCTCCGACGGTGAACGACACAATAGAGTTGTTGATATCTGGAAGAGGACTACAGATGAAGTTAAAAGCGAAATGATGAAGGAGATCAGTAAGGAAAAAGTGAAGGGACCTGATGGAACCGAAGTAGAAACTGAGAGTTTTAACTCCATCTACATAATGGCTGATTCTGGTGCAAGGGGTTCCTCTGATCAGATGAAGCAGCTTGCCGGAATGAGGGGTCTGATGATGAAACCATCAGGAGATATTATTGAAACTCCTATCCTTGCTAATTTTAGAGAGGGATTGAGCGTTCTTCAATACTTCATCTCGACTCACGGTGCAAGAAAGGGGCTTGCTGATACAGCTCTTAAAACTGCAAATTCAGGATATCTCACCAGAAGGCTTGTTGATGTTGCTCAGGATGTGATAGTTACTGAGTATGATTGTGGTACGCTTGATGGGATTGAAATGACTCCTCTCTATGAAAATGGAGAATTAGTTGAGCATCTGAAAGACAGAATTCTCGGAAGAGTCGCAGCAGAAGATATAATTCATCCTGATACAGGAGAGATAATTGTTTACAGGAATCAGGAGATTACAGAGGAACTGGCAGAGGCTGTTGAGAATGCCGGGATTGAAAAGGTGAAGATAAGATCTGTTATCACATGTAAAGCGAAGAGAGGAGTGTGTGCCCTCTGTTACGGAAGAGACCTGGCACGTGGAAGACTTGTAAATCTTGGTGAGGCTGTGGGTGTAATTGCTGCCCAGTCTATTGGTGAACCCGGTACTCAGCTTACCATGAGAACCTTCCATACGGGTGGCGCCGCTGCTACAGGAAAAATGGAACAGAGTTCTCAGGAGAGCAAATTTGGTGGAATTCTTAAATTTGAGGGAATTGCCACTGTTCGAAACAAAGATGGAAAGCTTGTAATAGTAAATAGAAGTGGTTATCTGAAGATAGTTGATGAAAAGACTGGTAGAGAAAAGGAAAGATTTCCAGGAGTTTATGGTGCAATCCTCTATTATGAGGAAAACAGCAAGGTACCAAAAGGAGCAAAGATTTCAGAGTGGGATCCATACAATAACCCCATCGTTTCAGATGTAAGCGGAATTATAAGATATGAGGATGTTGTGGAGAATGTGACAATGGAAGAAACCACCGATGAAAGAACGGGTCTGTCCACCAGAAGGATAATTAAACCCAAAGATCCAAACCTCAAGCCCAGAGCTATCATCACAGATAAGGATGGAAATATTCTGAAAACCTACAGAGGTCAGGATGCGGTATATGACCTTCCCATTGGTGCGCTTCTGGTTTACAAGGATGGTGATGAAATTTCAGCTGGTTCAGTTATAGCAAAGATTCCAAGAGAAACATCAAAAGCCACAGACATTACAGGTGGTCTCCCGAGAGTTGTTGAATTGTTTGAAGCAAGGAGACCTCAGAATTACGCCATTATTTCAGAAATAGATGGCGTTGTCCACAGGGGTCAGGATCTGAAGGGTAAAGTGGAAATTATTATTCAGCCTGAAATAGGAAAACCCAAGAGGTATCTCATACCCAGCGGGAAACATATAATCGTTCAGGAAGGAGATTACGTAAGGGCAGGTGATCAGCTTGTTGAGGGTGCTCCTGATCCTCATGCTCTCCTCAAGGTTAAAGGTGAGAAGGAACTTGCACGATACCTTGTTGATCAGATTCAGGAGGTTTATAGGAATCAGGGAGTTAAAATCAACGATAAACATATTGAGATCATTGTCAGACAGATGCTCAGGAAAGTGAGGGTTGTTGATCCAGGGGATACATTCTTCCTTCCCGGAGAGGATGTACCTAAATATATCTTTGAGGAAGAGAACAGAAAAATGATAGAGGAAGGTAAGAGACCCGCAAAAGCTGAGCCTGTTCTGCTTGGAATTACCAAAGCGGCCCTTACCACTGAGAGCTGGATTTCTGCTGCATCCTTCCAGGAGACAACGAGGGTTTTAACAGATGCCTCCATTGCTGGAAAGATAGATTATCTCCATGGACTTAAAGAGAATGTAATTATGGGCAGGCTGATTCCAGCTGGAACTGGATTTCCAAAGTATCATAAGCTGAAGATGAAGGTCCTTGCTGAGGAGGAAAAGAAGGAAACAGCAGAAACAGAGGAAGAAAGAACAGAAGCATAAAAACCTTTAAATTACAGGCAGTTAGGAAAAGATTTGACAGACTGCCTTTAAATTGTAGAATATAGAAACGGTTTTAGCTATACAAAATATTGCTTTAACGAAAAATTAGCCTCCCATAAGGGGGGCTTTAACCTTTAAAAAGGAGATGGTGATAGATGCCGACCATTAATCAGCTGGTGAGAAAAGGAAGAGAAAAGATAAAGAAAAAGTCGAAATCTCCTGCTCTCACAGGTTGTCCCCAGAGACGAGGTGTCTGTGTTAGAGTATTTACAACAACGCCAAAAAAACCAAATTCTGCTATTAGAAAGGTCGCAAGGGTGAGATTATCCAACGGATATGAGGTAACTGCCTATATCCCAGGAATTGGTCATAATCTTCAGGAGCACTCCGTTGTGCTGGTGAGAGGTGGAAGGGTTAAGGATCTGCCAGGTGTCAGGTATCACATAATAAGGGGTGCTCTTGATGCAGCTGGTGTTGAGAATAGAAAACAGGGCAGATCCAAGTATGGAACCAAAAAACCCAAATAATTGAGGTGCAGAGATGCCAAGGAGAAAGGGTAGAGTTAAGAAAAGAGAGATTCCACCAGATCCCAAATATGGTGATGTTCTCGTTGCAAGGTTGATTAATAAGGTGATGAAGGATGGTAAAAAGAGCATAGCAGAAAAGATCGTGTACAGGGCTTTTTCAATCATAGAGGAAAAGATGGGTGAAGATCCCCTTGTAATCTTCAAGAAGGCAGTTGATAATGTAAAACCTGTCCTTGAAGTCAGGTCAAGAAGAGTTGGTGGAGCGAATTATCAGGTCCCGGTGGAAGTCAGACCGGAGAGGCAGGTATCTCTTGCTCTGAGATGGATTGTTCAGTATGCAAGAGAGAGAAGCGAGAGAAGAATGTATGAAAGGCTTGCCAATGAAATAATGGATGCATACAACAACAAGGGTGGAGCAGTTAAAAAGAAGGAAGAAGTCCACAGGATGGCGGAGGCGAACAGAGCATTTGCTCATTACAGATGGTAGTGGAGGATAGAAGAGATGCCAAGACAGGTTCCCATTGAGCGATACAGAAATATAGGAATTATGGCTCATATTGATGCCGGAAAAACAACCACCACGGAGAGAATTCTTTACTATACAGGTAAATCTCACAAAATTGGTGAGGTTCATGAAGGTACCGCTGTGATGGACTACATGGAACAGGAGAAGGAGAGGGGGATAACAATCACCTCGGCAACCACCACATGCTTCTGGCGAGATCATATGATAAATATCATTGATACTCCCGGTCATGTTGATTTTACCATTGAAGTTGAGAGAGCACTGAGGGTCCTTGATGGTGCCATTGCTATTTTTTCTGCTGTTGAAGGCGTTGAGCCACAATCTGAAACAGTCTGGAGGCAGGCTGATAACTATGGCGTTCCCCGAATAGCATTTGTTAACAAGATGGATCGTATAGGGGCCAACTTCTTCGATGTTGTGGAACAGATGAAGAAGAAACTGAATACCAGACCTCTCGTTTTGCAGATTCCAGTTGGCTCCGAGGATAAATTTGTGGGGGTTGTTGATCTTGTCAAAATGAGGGCAATAATCTGGGAGGAGGAGACACTCGGTGCAAAATATCATTACGAGGAGATTCCAGAAGACCTGAAGAGTCTTGCAGAGGAGTGGCGTCATAAATTAATTGAAGAGGCAGCAGAATCTGATGAAGAACTTTTTGAGAAGTATGTTGAAGATGCAGAAATAACCGAAGAAGACCTCTACAGGGCCATAAGAAAGGCTACACTTTCTTTAAATGCTGTTCCCACCCTGTGTGGTTCCGCGTATAAGAATAAGGGTGTGCAGCCTCTTCTCGATGCAGTGGTGGATTTTCTCCCATCACCACTTGATATTCCACCTGTTAAAGGTATAAATCCAGAAACGGGTGAAGAAGAGATAAGAAGGGCAGATGATAAAGAGCCATTTTCAGCTCTTGTTTTTAAAATCATAACTGATCCATATATAGGACAGCTCACATTCTTCAGAATATATTCCGGAACACTCACATCCGGTTCCACCGTTCTGAATGCTACAAAAGGAAAGAAAGAAAGGATTGGAAGGCTGGTAAGGGTACACGCCAATAAAAGGGAGGAAATTAAAGAAGCGTATGCAGGTGATATTATTGCTGGAATTGGATTGAAAACTCCCTATACCGGTGATACCCTCTGTGACCTTGAGCATCCCATTGTACTGGAATCTCTGGAATTTCCTGAGCCTGTTATATCAATTGCAATTGAACCAAAAACAAGAGAGGATCAGGAGAAGCTGAGCACAGCTCTTCAGAAACTTGCCACAGAGGATCCTTCTTTCAGGGTAAAAATTGATGAGGAAACTGGTCAGACCATAATTTCTGGAATGGGTGAGTTGCACCTGGAAATAATTGTGGACAGGTTAAAAAGAGAATTCAAAGTTGGTGCCAATGTAGGTAAACCACAGGTGGCCTATAAAGAAACGATCACAAAACCTGCAAAAGGTGAGGGTAAGTATATCAAGCAGACAGGGGGTAGGGGTCAGTATGGACACGCCATCATTGAAATTGAACCTCTACCTCAGGGTTCTGGTTTTAAATTTATTGATAAGATTACCGGTGGAGTAATACCCAAGGAGTTTATTCCTGCGGTGCAGAAGGGTATTGAAGAGGCAATGGAGAAAGGTTTTCTTGCCGGTTATCCCATGATCGATATTAAGGTCACCCTTGTTGATGGAAGTTACCACGAGGTTGATTCATCAGAAATGGCTTTTAAGATTGCAGGTTCCCTGGCCTTTCAGCAGGCAGTTGAGAAGGCAAAACCAATTTTACTGGAACCAATTATGAAAGTTGAAGTTGTCATTCCAGATGAATATATGGGTGAAGTGATTGGTGATCTCAATTCCAGAAGAGGGAAGATTCTTGGAATGGAAGCAAGGTCAGGGGGACAGGTAATAACTGCTGAAGTTCCTCTTGCAGAGATGTTTGGATATGCTACAAGATTAAGGAGTTTGACGCAGGGTCGCGGTAATTTTACGATGCAGTTTTCTCACTACAGTCCTGTACCGCCTGATGTAGCTGAAAAGATAATCAAAAAGGCCAAGGGAGAATAAAAGGAGGTAGCGATGAGCAAGGAGAAGTTTGTAAGGAGTAAGCCGCATGTAAATGTTGGAACGATCGGGCATATAGATCATGGTAAGACTACGTTGACGAGTGCGATAACGCAT
>Ga0256833_1000609_pt1 | contig 27442 bp, 19 predicted proteins | sample 356284metaG_FD_190535 | JGI IMG/M metagenome (GOLD analysis project Ga0256833, IMG submission 190535) | Hydrothermal vent microbial communities from Mid Atlantic Ridge, Atlantic Ocean - 356-284 | ecosystem: Environmental > Aquatic > Marine > Hydrothermal vents | place: Atlantic Ocean: Mid... | reverse complement strand
GAAGATAAAAGGACAAAGATAAAAGACAAAAGTACAAATTTAATTATGAATAGTAAATTATAAGTTAAAAAGCCGGCTTTGAAGTCATGCTATCACATGCTTTCAAGTCCTAAAAGGCGTTTCGAATTTATTTGAAACAAAAAAAAAGCGGAGCTTGCCGATACGTAAGTGCCGGGTAAAGAGGTAACAAAACAAGAGCGAAAGAAGAAAGACAAAAAGAGGATGAATTATTAATTGAAATAAAAAAATGAAAATGCTATTAAAAAGATTGATTTATTTAAAGATAATGTGGAAAAAAAGAAAGAAAAAACTTAATAATTTTCTAGAAAATAAACTAGTGATTTCCACTTCCAATTATATTTATCTTTTGGATATTGATGAAATTGCTTATCTGAAATCAGCCAGTAATTACACTAAAGTAATAATGAAAGACGGCAAAGAAATAGTAGCATCAAAAACATTAAAATATTTTGAATATATTTTACGAAATAAGGCATTTCTTAGAGTTCATAGTAGCTATCTGGTCAATATGAAATTTATTCAAGGGATTAAAAGAAACGGGAAATATACAATAGAACTAATAAATAAAACCTCGATTCTCGTATCGCGGGGATTTAAAGGAAAATTATTTAATAATTGTTTAAAAAAATAAAAATATCGCAAAAAGATTGTTTTTAAATTTTAATGATTTTATGAACAGAAACTAAATAAACCTTTAGAATCGAAAAAACATTTTAGTGAAGCACTTCGGGGCAAGCTCCTCTAATGATAGATTAAAAAAAATCAAAGTTTAAAAAAAATACAAGGATTTGATAAGGAAGTGAAGCGGTTTTGATTCGGTTTTGAAGTTATACTACCGCATGCTTTCAAGTCCTACCTGCAATTATCGAAAAATGATTTTCAGTAGGCTATTTTATATTAATTAACGGTATTGTATCAATCCCGATAGATTAAACTTGGAAAGATGAATAACAATGAAGCCAAGCAAAAACCTTAATAATCAAACTTTTATAATTTTTTATTCATTCTTCATTCTGATTCCGATGATTCGGTATATCTACTATTATATAATTTTGGTGGAAGCTTGATATAAAGTTTAGATCTTTAGTTATTATAAAAAATCATCTATACTTTTAATAAATTCCGGATTTTTTTAAATAACACATTATAGTATTTCGCTATATTTATATATTATAAAAATAAATAATATAAAAATAGTTGGTGTAAAATAAATAAAGCATAAAAGAAAATTGGCATAGTATTTGAATTAAATAATATTGTAATATATAAAATTATTGAAAATATTAATAGATGTTTAAAAATCAAGGAATTATGAAATGTTTTAGTTTTGAAGAAGAAAAGGGAAAATCTAAAAATCAATGTATTTTAAAAGATTTTTTTGATTTGGGTAGAAAATTTTTACCTATTTTAATTACGGTTTTATCATTTTCAATGACATACGCGCAGGTTATTGTAACTTTAGGTGATGATATTGCTGTTTGTGAAAATGATGATGTTATTTTATCAGATTTAAATCCTTATGTATCCGGGGCTAACGGTTCAAAATGGTGGGAAACATCTGGTGATGGAGTATTTAATGATACTTTTTCATATCCGGGTGCAGTGTCATATACACCGGGTGCGGCAGATATTGCAAATGGACAGGTTACGATTACATTGAAAGCAAGAGAAAGCGATCCGAATGGTACTGTATATCAGGATGAAGCGATTGTTTATTTAAGAGGGGATGTATTGTTTGCTTGCAATGATAATATTACTATACCTTTAAATTTTCACTGTGAGTATCAGGTTACTCCACCTATATTATTAGAGGGCGAAGATGAAAATATTCCTTATACCCTTTATAATATAGAAATATATGATGAGGATGGTGATATTGTGCCTAATAATCTTGTTACGGGTGATTATATCGGTCAGACATTGACGTATAATATTACTCATGAATGTAGTTGGAATGCATGTGGCGGTACTATCAATGTTCGAGATAATTATCATCCTGTTACTAATTGTGGAAATGATACTATTACATGTCAAAATTCCATGGATCCTTTTGATTTGGGATTTCCAATAGATACATCTGTTTTTGATTTGGATACGATTTTTAAAATTGATAGTCAAAAATATATTGTTCAAGGGTGGGATGCTTGTGGCGACGTTGAACTTTCTTATATTGATAGCACATTTTTATATAATTGTCTTCAGGATACCTTATTCCAGCAATTGACAATCAGATATTGGAAGGCTGTCGACGAAAGCAATAATATCTCAAGATGTTTTGATAGTATCTTTGTAAAAAGAATTCCGATTGATTCGGTATTGTTACCTCCTAATTGGGATAACCGTGATTCGGCGGCATTGCAATGCAACGGTGATTGGTTACTTACGGCATTGCCAAATGGAAATCCTTCACCGGAATATACCGGAGCTCCCGAAATATGGTGGTGCAATAGTTTGGAATACAGTTTTTCCGATACCAAATACAGTAATTGTGGTAATACTTTTGATATAGCAAGAGATTGGACCTTGATAGATTGGTGTACCAATGAAGTTAAGCATTATGTTCAAATAATTAAAATTATGGATACTATCCCTCCTGTTATGATTTGCAATACTGATACTGTTACTGTCGGAGCTGATCCATACGAATGTTATTCCGCTTCTTATCAATTGCAAGTCCCTGAGGTTTATGACGATTGTTCTTCTTATACTTTATTTGTTCATGTTTATGATGAAGATGATAATGAAGTAGATGTTCAAAATTATGGTGGAAGTTTCTTTGTCAATCAATTGCCTATGGGCTTGTATCATGTCAAATTTGTTGCTGTTGATGATTGTAATAATATTAGTAAATGTTCATATTATTTTAATGTTGTTGATGATCAAAGACCTTATGCAATATGTGATCAACATACAAAAGTAAATCTTGGTACCAATGGAGAAGCACGATTGTTTCCTGAGAATGTCGATGACGGTTCTTTTGATAATTGTGGAATTGTCGATTGGAAAATCAGAAAAATGACTTACGGATGTGATAGCTCATATTTTGAATTTGGACCTTATGTCGGATTCTGTTGCGATGAATCCGGTGATACTTTGATGGTGGCAATGTTGGTCACAGATGCTTCGGGAAACAGTAATACCTGTATGGTTGAAGTGCTGGTAGAAGATAAATTACCTCCACAGATTATTTGTCCTCCCGATATTACAGTTAGTTGTGATTTCTACTTTGATCCGAATGACCTTGACAGGTATTTTGGGAAGGTAGTGACTGACCAATCTTTGAGAGAAGATATAGTTATTCATGATTTGTATAATAATGGAGTAGTAGGTAAAGACGGATATGCTTATGACAATTGTGATGTCACTATTGAACCATCGGTGGAATTTGATGTGAATAACTGTAATATAGGTAAAATATATAGAACATTCACTGCTATAGATAACGGAGGACGTACAAATCCTTGTTTGCAAACAATAACTATTTATAATCCTGAACCGTTTAATTATTATGGCGATGATATTATTTGGCCGAATGATACTATTTTTTACGGTTGTTCCAATCTTGAAGCGGATACATCCATAACAGGAGCTCCATGGGTTGATGACAACACTTGTAGTATGGTCGCTATCAGGTATGATGATGTTCTTTATAGTGTACAAGATGATGCTTGTCAAAAAATAGTCAGAACATGGGAAGTTAGAGACTGGTGTCAATCAAATGAATTAAAATGGACTCATGATCAAATTATTATGCTTAATAATGAAACTGCTCCGGTATTTACAAGTGATTGTTTTGACAGGGATATATGTGTCTATGGTCAATGCGAAGGTCTTGTCGAATTATCCGCTTCTGCCGAAGATGATTGTACGCCTCAGGAAGAACTTGCTTGGAGATGGAAACTTGATTCTGATAATGATGGTGTATATGATGAATTCGGGCAAGGAAATCATTTTTCCAAGACTATGGAAATAGGTACTTATGAAATAGCATGGATTGTGGAAGATAAATGTGGAAATCAAAATTTCTGTACGTATAAATTTACCGTTAAGGATTGTAAAAATCCTACTCCTTATTGTATTTCCGATCTTACAACGGTAGTAATGAATCAAGTTGGTATGGTGACTGTAAAAGCTATAGATTTTGATCATGGTAGCTATGATAACTGTACCCTGAGTAATTACGGAACTTGTGGTTGTAAGACAGATTTGATATTTTCATTTTCACAAGATGTTACGGATACAACATATACGATTACTTGCGATAGTTTGGTAAATGGTGTTGCTCGTACATTTTATTTGAAGATGTGGGTGACGGACGAAGCGGGAAATCAGGATTATTGCCTTATCCAATTGCAGGTTCAGGATAATAACGGTGTTTGTCCGGATTCTGATGGAATTGAATTATCCGGTACTCTAAATAAATGGAAAGATAATTCACCTGTCAAAGGAATAAATGTTAAAATGCGAAATTCATCCCTTGAAGTAAATAAATATGGTGATACAGGTTCCGATGGAAGATTTACTTTTTCCAATATATCTTCAGGAGATTCGTATTCTGTTGAACCTCAAGATGATAAATCTTCTTGTTTATCAGGTGTTAGTACAGCAGATTTGGTGAAAATTCAAAAACATATACTCGGTATAAAGAATTTTGATTCACCATATCAATATCTTGCTGCGGATGCAAATAAAAGCAAATCAATTTCAGCATCGGATATTCTTGCGATTAGAAAATTGATCTTAGGTGCTTATGACGCATTTCCAAACAATAAATGTTGGTTGTATGTTGATGCTAAACAACAACTATCGACTAATAACCCATACATTTTTAGAGATAAATTGAGTTTCCCTAATATGATCTCAAGTATCAATGATGCCAATTTCAAAGTGATAAAAGTAGGAGATGTTAATGATAATTACACCCCTCAACAAATGCCTGGTGAATTGCAATTCAGGAATTCTGATTATGTGGTAATGGAATTACCAGATACGAAGTTGGTTAAAGGAAAAACAATAAGAGTTCCGGTATTTATTAAATCAAATAAAAGTGTTGAAGGGCTACAGTTTACGATTAATTTCGACAGAGGAATATTGCAATATGAAAATATGGAAAGCGGTCAAATTGATATCAATGATTATAATACCGGGTTAAATTATTTGAATGAAGGAAAATTAAGTTTTAGTTGGAATACCGCGGAAAATTTTGTTCCTGATTTCAATAAACCTGCATTTTATATTGTATTTGATGCTAAAAATAATGGAAATGTATCTTCTGATATAACAATTTCAAGTGATATAACAACTGCATTATCAGTGATAGACGATAAAGAAGCCGGATTGAGAGTTTCATATAGAAACAGTGATGGAAGTACTAAATTTACGGTTTATCAAAATACACCGAATCCATTTAAAAATGAAACAACTATTAGATTTAATTTACCTGAACATGGAATGGTCGAACTAAGTGTTTATAACATTACAGGAGAGCAAGTTTATAAAACATCGAAAGAATTTGATAAAGGATTGTCTCAATTCATTGTGAAATCTACGGATGTTAAATCAAAAGGAATCTTTTATTATACATTAAAATCCAATGGCAATACATCGACTAAGAAGATGATCCTAATCGAATAATATTTCAAGCTGATACTTGTTTGTGTACCGGCTGATAAACTAACATTTTATAATTCTATTTTAATTATGTCCCTGGAGATTTTTCAGGGACATTTTTTTTATAATCATCATATTGGTAGCAGTTTGGTATGAAGACTTAGGTTGGAGTAACTTTTATTTTCAAGGGGTTAGTTATTCTGAGCTTACCTGTTTCGACCTTTCCAAGCAAATTTACACCTTTTAATATTGATATAATATTGTTCCCAAGTAATTGTCAATTGTAAACTTTTTTGTGTATTAGTCTACCTTGTTTTTTGTCCAATACGGTTAATTTCCGATTTATTTATATATTTTAATAGTTGAGAAAATATTGGCTGTCCGATAAAATTTATATCTTAGCTTATACTATGTTTATTTATTCTAATATATAACGTAAATAATGATATATTATATTTTTTATTCAGGAACATTAATTTTATTTTGGGGTTTACTTTTTTTAGACAATAATGAAGCTGGCTTAGTTGGCGTTTTTATTGGGCTGGTATATACTTTTTATTCTTCTTTTTTTATTAATGATTTTGTAAGAAAAGAGACTTCTCTTCTAAAAGTAATCAAAGTTTCGGGGCCGGTATTGTATGTAGTAAGCAATCTGATTTTTAATAAAATAAATTATTTATCGTTAATTCACCCAATAAACATTGCTTTCTTAGTTTTTATGGTTTCTCTTTTTATAAAATCCAAGTTTCCTTCCAAGGCTCTCCAATTTTTTATGATTTCTTTAATTTATTTATATAGCTTCACGATATATGAAAAATGGGAAAATAATAGAGATGATAACTATTCTCCTTATAACTTCAATTCTAAAAATTTGAATAATAATAATAATAATAATAATAATAATGATACGATTCCTTTGTCTCTATTAAATAGTTTTATATTTTTAGATTCAAATCTCGATACTGTTTCAATAGCAACAGATGATAAATATACAATTATAGAAACCTGGAATGAAAGATGTGTTCCGTGTTTAATGGCAATTCCGGGTATGAATAAGTTTTATCATAGTTTAGAAGATTATTCAAACCAATATTATATATACAAAGCCAAAAATAGTTATTCAAATTTGGATTATAATAAAGTTTTCTCTTTTGATAAAATCAATGACAAGGATAAAATACTTATAGATATTGATATGTACGATAAACTTTATATAAATGGGTATCCATACTTTTTAGTTTTTAATAAAAATGGTAAATTAATTTTTAAACAGATTGGGTACAATGAAAATATGAAAATTGAATTACAAGATACTATTCAAAAGTTATGTAAATTTCAATAGATAGTGTCCGGCAATAAAACCATTAAAATTTATAAATACAAGCATTTTATCGACAGGTGCTATTTATTTCAGCAGCTCCAATGCGTATTTCGTATCATTTAGACTTTTGTTGATAATTTTATTTTCAAACAAATTAAGATATTGCATTGCTTTGTTTTTGTCGATATTATATAAATCTATAAAAGTTTTTTCAAATTTTGTCCGGTTTTCAAATAACTCTTTTTCAGTCAAAGATTTATTTTTTTTAAGTAATCCCGTTAATTTAAAGTAATCTTTATCAGTGATATCCGAAAGTTCTTTATATTTCCAATAGGCTTTGTCTTTAGTCTTATTTTTTAACTCTTTACGTGAAAAATGATTTTGAATAGCAGATTCCCAATTTTCATAAGTAAATTCATCCGGAATGTCAGTTATACCAAAATACCATGGAATGAATGCTTGGGTACACGGTCTTTTAATAGCAATCCACAATACATTTGCAATTTGTTTGGGTAAATCATTTCTTAATTCTGCAACAAAACCATATTGATTGCCGGGTGAACAAACTCTGCTGGCTATATTTTCATGTGGATTTTTAGTATTACATGATTCGAAATCGGTGCCTTCGAGATGACTTGCAAGTACTTGCATAATCTTTTGTTTTGTTACTCCTTGTATGGGTTCAAATGAAAATGGAAAATTATCACCATAACCGACTTTGTTTTTTGCCAGAAGATTGATTGCAGTCATGGCTCTCGGTTTATTCCAAATAGCATTGATCGTTTCCGGTTGGGCATAAGCGTATTTAAAACTAAACTCTTTTCCTGTTCCGGGATTGTACCAGCCTCTTTGTATGGCATAATCTACAATATCTCTACTTCCGAGAAAATTCAATGTATCCGAAAGATTTATTTTATCAATGGTGTAACAATTTGCAATAACGGCAATTTCATTATCCGGAATTCTTTGAGCAATCCAATGTTTCCCCTTTACAACCGCCAACATCCATGCTTCATTTGGGTCCGCTATACAATAAGTCCTCCCGGAGTAATTGTAACCGAATGATTCAATAAGTTTTCCGGCAATCCTAACTGCTTCTTTTGCGGTTTTAGCTCTTTCTATTATCAATCTTCTAAGAAAATATCCGATACCACCATTTACAATTTCCGCTTTATCCTCTCTGGATTTGCATTGATCCGATGTGATGGTTACTCCCCATTCGTTCATATAACTATCGGAAAATTTCATACCCGGCATTTCAATCCAAAGATATGAATATGTATGTTTGACTTGCGGTGTTGCAGCTCCATATTGCAGTTTTACTTTTTCACCGGATTCATGGTCTTGTGCAGGGACTTTATACCAATTTATCAATAAATCACCCCAGTCATCTTCATTATGAGCTAACAAGACGGTGCTGTCAATATTCGAACTTTTTCCCGCTACTATTGAAAAACATTCGATTTCGTCATTAAATTGGGAAAAAGTTGTGGACATTGAAATGAAAACCAGTATAATTGTTTGGCTCAAAAGGTAAATAATCTTATTGTTCATAATAAAGTGATATTTTAATTAAATTTCCGGTAACTATTCAGGTAGAGAATTTTTAAATCAAAATGATTCTACCTGAGTAGTTACAATTTCCAAATCTGTCAATCTTCTCCATTTTCTTTTTCAAGATTTAATTCGGTTTTAAATTCGTCAATTATTTTTACCAGACTATATCCGAGAAGCAGCATGTTTTTATATTCACTCAAAATATCAATATAAAGAATGCTGGTTCTAACACCTGTTTCGGCTTTTTTGATTCTTTTCAATTGTGTTTTTCTATAATCCTCTATTAAATCCAAAATTTTATTTCTTTCTGATTTTATAGAGGTGATATAATCAGAATCGGTTTTATGAATTCCGGCAAGGATTGAATTAAAATAATTCTTCAGTTTACCGTTAATATCCGAAAGGTCTTTGATTTGATCTTTTGTAAAAGGTTTGTGGTAGTTTATAACATGTTGGGTGCTGGGTTTGACAATCATCTGAGTAGAGTAGTACATATCTCTTAAATTTTCCACAATTCTCACGTATTGATTACCGGCATAAACAGATTTTTCCGAAAGCTTTTCAACAATATTTCGTATTTTGTTTTTCATTCTCTTTGTTTTGCTATGCCATACATTATTGGATTCTTTAGCTTTATTAAGTATTTTTAAATCTTCTTTTCCCAGTCCCTTGATATTTGTTTCCAGTATTTTTGGGATATCGGTAAGCATAATATCAATCATATTTAATGTTTTATCATAAATTTGCTGACTGCTCAAGATATCTTGTTTTGAATGTATTTCCAATTCGGTATCAAATGCTTCATCTTCTTTTTTCTTTTTGTTAAAAGAGGAATATGTATGATATATCAAATAGCCTGCAAGGATTATTAAAATCAATAATCCTATTATGCCACCGTAATATATTATAAAAGCCATAATAAATGCTGAAATAAATGCAATCAAAGCTGTAAAAAACCATCCTCCTATAACAGAGAGTACTCCGCTTACCCTGTATACAGCACTTTCTCTGCCCCACGCTCCATCGGCTAATGATGCACCCATGAAAACCATAAACGTTACATAAGTTGTTGAAAGAGGTAACTTGAAATTTGTTCCTATTGTAATTAACACGGAGGCAACCATCAATGTTACGGCAGCTCTGACCAAGTCAAAAGAAGGTGCGTCCTTATCTGTATTTTTTATAGAAACATTAAAATGCGTTTGATCAAATCTGGAAACTATATTTTTTCTTATTCCAGTAGGTATTACCTTAACAATAGTATTGAAAAACTTTGAAATTCCTCTTACCAAACCACTTGAAAAAAGAGATGGAGAAAATTTTTCTTCTTCAATATCAACTTGACTTCCAAGGTCAACGGAGGTTTTTATTACATTCCTAGCTTTACGTGATATGGATAGTGTTGCAACCATAATCAATCCGGCAAGAACTAATAAATACCCCGGAGTTTTTACTTGTCCGGCCATATTTGTCATTAAGAAAGAATCGGGGCTAACACCTGTACCATTATGAATATAATCCAAATAAGAACTGTATCCTGCTATGGGAACACCGATAAAGTTGACAAGGTCGTTTCCTGCAAATGCCAATCCCAATGCAAAAGTTCCTATTAGAACAATAATTTTTAAAATATTAATTTTGAAAAAAGAATAAAGAATTTGTAAAATAATTGTCCAAAATATGAAACTATAGATTATTAATTGAAATGAATTCTCTTTTATAGAGGTTTTTAAAGCATCAGTCATAAAAGCCGCATGTTTTGCCCCTTTAATGAGAATGAAATAAGTTATTATTGCAATCGCTATACCACCGAAAAGAGCACCAAAATATTTCATTTGCTTTTCGTACTGGAATGTAAATATAAATCTGCTTAAATATTGAATAAGAAGTCCTGCAGTAAAAGCAACGACTACCGATAAAAGAATTCCTGAAATTATCGCTAAAGCTTTAGCTGAATTTATATATTCACTGATACTTAAAGCATCGGGGTTTGAGTATATTTTTATTACGGATAAAGCTACAGCCGCACCTAATAACTCAAATACAATGGAAACGGTAGTTGAAGTAGGCATACCGAATGTGTTGAATAAGTCCAACATTATCACATCGGTAAGCATCACGGCAAGAAATATAACCATAATTTCATTTAAAGAGAAAAATTCGGGATGAAAAATTCCTTTACGCGCAACTTCCATCATTCCTGTGGAAAAAACAGCTCCGATAAAAACACCAAATGCAGCGAAAATCATAATTGTCTTAAATGAAGCCGCTTTTGAACCAACAGCTGCATTTAAAAAATTAACTGCATCATTACTTACACCAACTATTAAATCGGAAATTGCCAAAAAAAATAATATGATTACGGCAAGTAGGTAAAAAGTATTGTAATCCATTGTAATAAGTTTTTAAGCTATATTAAATATTTACTCGGTTTGAGTTTTTATAATACAAAAAATCCTGTCCGAGTAATTACAAAAAAACAAAAATAAACATTAACACGATAATTTCAATGTTCGGCTGAAAAATTAATGTTAACTTAATATTGGCAGAAGTTTGGTATTAATTTTCTTAGTTTCGGTTTTTCCGAAATGATAAATACTGATAATAAAATATAATATTGTAATAACGCAATAATACAAATATAATATTAAAGTAAATTAGATTAAGTGTGAATTAGTTATTTCATTTTAAGATTCATTAAAAAAAGAAATTGATTCATTAGAAAAACTTAAATTTGAGGATGATAAGACACCGGTTAAAACAATAAAACTGAAAAAAGAATAAATTACTCAACCAATATAACAGTTGGTATATAGGAGTTTTTTTAGAAATGTTTTTATATTTATCTTGCAAAAAAAAAACATTACTTTATAAAAATTCAAGCACTTTTTTGATAGGTATTCAATATACAACTGGGCAGTTGTTCCGATATGTTGTGGAAATGATATTGTTTTGGAATTTACTTTTGTCAAAAAATCGCCTTTATTTATTTAGACTGCTTATAAAATAAGATTTCGTACTTTTATAGTGTGTTGATAAGTAGTTATGTATGTATGATGAATATTTGTCATGTAAATAAAGGACTATTTAATATTTTGTTTAAATAATAATTGTTTTTAATTTAGCATAAAATTTTACTATTTGTAACAATACAGGAAGAGAATTTGAAGGAAATGATAAAATATGAAACCTGTCAAATTATATATTATTAAATTCCAATTTTAATAATTGTGGATGCTATTTATTTATTGATTTTTATGGGAGCAGTTGTTGCTGTTGGATTTTTGGTTGTGTTTTTTATTTCTGTAAAGAACGGACAATTTGATGATGCTGAAACCCCTGCAATCAGGATTTTATTTGATGACGGCACAAAAAAGGAATCCTCGCAAAAAGAAGAAAAGAAAGATAAAGCAAGTAAAAACACAAAAGAATAATACATTTTATTTTATAACAAAACGCTGGAACTAATGACAAAGATTGATCGTTTTTATTATGACAATGACATCGTTCGCAAGTTTGCAAATGCAACGATAATCTGGGGGCTTGTTGGACTTTTAGTAGGTTTGACTATTGCTTACCAGTTATTTATTCCTGATTGGAATGCAGGAATTCCATGGTTGACATTCGGTAGATTGAGGCCTTTACATACAAATGCCGCTATTTTTGCATTTGTAGGAAATGCGATATTTACCGGTGTTTATTATTCGACCCAACGCTTAGTTAAAACCAGAATGTATAGCAAGACTTTAAGTTTGATACATTTTTGGGGTTGGCAACTCATTATTGTTGCTGCAGCTATTACTTTACCGCTTGGTATTACCAGTTCGCATGAGTATGCAGAATTGGAATGGCCAATAGATATTGCAATTGCTGTCGTATGGGTGATTTTTGGAATTAATTTACTGATGACCCTTCTGAAAAGAAGAGAAAGCCACATCTATGTTGCAATATGGTTTTATATATCAACATGGATTACTGTGACAATGTTACATATTGGTAACAATTTGGAGATTCCGTTTTCATTGATGAAAAGTTATCCTGTTTTTGCAGGTGTGCATGATGCATTAATTCAATGGTGGTATGGGCACAATGCAGTTGCATTTTTCCTTACTACACCATATTTGGGATTGATGTATTATTTTGTACCTAAAGCTGCAAACAGACCTATTTATTCATATAAATTATCAATAATCCATTTTTGGACATTGATATTTATATATATATGGGCTGGACCACACCATTTGTTATATACGGCACTTCCCGATTGGGTACAATCATTGGGTACCGTTATGTCATTAATGCTTATAGCGCCTTCTTGGGGAGGTATGCTTAATGGACTTTTGACTTTAAGAGGAGCTTGGGATAAAGTAAGACAAGATCCTATATTGAAGTTTTTTGTGGTTGCAGTTACCGCTTACGGTATGTCCACATTTGAAGGACCTATGATGTCAATAAAATCCGTTAATGCCATTACTCACTTTACCGATTGGACTGTTGCACATGTACATGTCGGTACTTTAGGATGGAACGGTATGTTGACTTTTGGTATGTTGTATTATCTTTATCCAAGATTGTATAAAACTAAGCTTTATTCTGTAAAGCTTGCCGAATGGCATTTTTGGATTGCCACAATTGGAATTATCTTTTGGGTAACACCTATGTATTGGGCCGCTATTACGCAGCAATTGAGCTGGAAACAATTTAATCCTGACGGTACATTGGTTTATGGCAATTTCCTCGATACTGTAACTCAAATTATCCCGATGTTGGCAACAAGAGCGATTGGCGGTACACTTTATTATACCGGATTGATACTTTTGGTATACAATATTTATAAAACCGTAAAACAAGGTAAGTTTGTTGCCGAAGAAGAAGCTGAAGCTCCTGCTATTGAAAGAATAGTACATGTCAATAAAGGACATAGATGGATTGAAAGTAGAATGGGTGCATTTTATTTCTGGGCATTTATAGCTGTGTTTATCGGCGGTATGGTTGAAATCATTCCTACTATTCTTGTTAAGTCGAATGTTCCGAAAATAGCATCTGTTAAGCCTTATACTCCACTTGAATTACAAGGTAGAGATTTATATATAAGAGAAGGATGTGTCAGTTGTCATACTCAAATGGTGAGACCATTTAGATCCGAAACTGCAAGATATGGAGAATATTCCAAAGCCGGTGAATTTATTTATGATCGTCCATTCTTATGGGGATCAAAGAGAACCGGTCCGGATTTACATAGAGTAGGGGGTAAATATCCTAATAAATGGCATTATGATCACATGTTTGATCCAAGGAGTACTTCTCCCGGTTCTATAATGCCAAGGTATCCTTGGTTGCAAGAAAATGATATTGATTATAGTTCTATGGAAAGTAAAATCAATGTTTTGAGAACATTGGGAACTCCTTATGCAGAAGGTTTTGAAAAGAAAGCAGTAGAATTGGCAAAAAAACAAGCAAAGGAAGTTGCGGATGATCTTAGAAAAAACGGTGTTAAAACCAAAGGGCTTGAAAATAAAGAGATTGTCGCTCTTATTGCTTATCTGCAAAGACTTGGAACCGATATTAAAAAAGGTGAAACTACAATGAGATAATGATAGAGAGAGTAAAATATATTATCAGTTCCGGAGGTCAGGATGTCAACTGGATTGGGACGGGAATATTGATTTTTTTCTTTTTGCTGTTGATTGCTATTTTTATAGTAACTTTGAAAAGGAATAAAGAAGATGATATCCGTGATGCACATCTACCTTTGGAAGGAGATGATATTGATGAGGGAAATGAAATATTATAAGGAAATTTGTTTAATTATTTAAATCTTAATCCTATGTGGAAAAAATTAATGAAAATATTGACCAAATCAACTCCTGTTGAAAATGAAAAGGATATAATGCTTGATCATGAATACGACGGAATCAGGGAGTTGGATAATGTCCTTCCACCTTGGTGGTTGTGGCTATTTTATATAACTATATTTATAGGTGTTATTTATTATGTACGTTATCATTTTATTGGTGACTGGTCTTCTGCTAAAGAATATACGGAGGAAATGGCTGTTGCAAAAGCGGAAGTGGATAAATATTTGAAAGAATCCGGTGGAGACATTAATGAAAATACTGCTGTAATCATGAAAGATGCTGCAGCATTGGAAAACGGTAAAAAAACATTTGATAAAGAATGTGCCGTCTGTCACAGACCTGACGGAGGTGGATTGATTGGTCCTAATCTTACGGATGATAAATGGATTCACGGTGGTGATATTCATAGTGTATTTAAAACTATTAAGCAAGGTGTTCCCGAAAAAGGAATGCTTACCTGGGATGGTAAATTGTCACCAACTCAAATTCAGGAGGTTGCAAGTTATATCCTTGTGAAATTGCATGGTACAAATCCTCCTAATCCTAAAGATTATCCGGGAGATCCTAAGTGATTATTAATTTGAAGAAATTTATTAAGACTGTACCCTCAAGGGTGCAGTCTTGTTTTATTTTAAGCTACTACTATTAACTATTAAAAAAACTATTGTTATGTCAATGCAAGATGAAAACCTTTTCCGTGATAGAATTTCCACGGTCGATGATTCGGGTAAAAGAAGATGGATTTATCCTAAGAAACCTCATGGTAAATGGACATCAAGAAGAATTATCGTGAGTTATATTTTACTTTTGGTTTTATTTGTTCTCCCTTTCTTAAAATATAACGGGGAACCTCTATTTATGCTAAATGTATTGGAAAGAAAATTTCTGATATTCGGAATGGTGTTTACTCCACAGGATTTACACCTTTTTGCTATAGGTATGATTGCTTTTATGCTATTTATAGTATTTTTTACTTTTGTATTCGGAAGATTATTTTGTGGTTGGATTTGTCCTCAGACAATTTTCATGGAAATGGTATACAGAAGGATTGAATATGCGATAGAAGGTGATGCCCCTGCGCAAAAAAGATTAAATTCTGCCCCTTGGACAACTAATAAAATATTGAAGAAAACATTAAAACATTTTATTTTCCTTATTTTGGCATTTGTTTTTATAAGTATGGCAATGTCATTTGTTGTAGGGATAGAAAAGATAAAAGAAGTTTGGTCAGATCCTTTTTCCTATAGTGGTTTGTTTATAGCAATTATAGCAATTTCATTAATGTTTTATTTTATTTTTGCTTTCTTTAGAGAACAGGTATGCACAAATGTCTGCCCTTATGGAAGAATGCAAAGTGTTTTGTTGGTAGATGATAGTATTGTCGTTCATTATGATTTTGTTAGAGGAGAAAAAAGAGCCAGTCTGAAAGACAGAAACAAAATGATCAAAAGCGGGGAAGCTACTGAAGAAGAGTTTGGTGATTGTATTGATTGCGGACAATGTGTTGCAGTATGTCCTACAGGTATAGATATTAGAAATGGTACTCAGTTGGAATGTGTAAACTGTACTGCTTGTATGGATGCCTGTGACGATGTCATGGTGAAAATTAAAAAACCGACCGGATTGATAAGATATTCTTCTGAAAAATCTATAAAAGAAGGTGTTCCTTTTAAATTACCGGGTAGAGCAAAGGCTTATATTGCTGTTTTATTTGTAATTCTTGCATTATTTGTTTATATGGCCTCTAATAGAGTTTCGGTTGAAGGTATTATTCTTAGGACACCGGGGATGACTTATCAGTATCCTGAAGGAGATTCTACACATATCCTTAATGTTTATAATTATAAATTGATAAACAAAACTGCGAGTGATTTGAAAAATGTAGTTATTAAGGTGAAAGGAATCAATAATGCCAAGATGCAAGTTGTTCCTGAAAAAATAGATGTTATACCTGAGTTTGGCAGGGCAACAGGAAGTATAATATTGACAATACCGGTCAGTGAGATGAAAGGATATAAAACTCCTGTCCAATTTGAAATATATGTAGATGATAAGTTAGTGCATTCTCCGAAAACAAATTTCTTGGGGCCTCACTAATATTGAGAAGTTATTAATGTTGTAGAGATAAATAATATGGTAATTACTCAGGTTGAATTCAGTTGGTTCAAAAAAGAATATTTTTATTTAAATGATTTCGCCTGAGTAGTTTTAAAATATGTTTTTTATTTCATGAGAGTTTGGGATAGATAAAATGAAATAGTGTTTTTTATTTTTGAATTTAAATTAGTAAAATTATGAAATTTAGATTTCACTGGGGCTGGGCAATTGCTGTTTTTTATACATCGTTTGTTGCGATAATGGTATATTTTGTCTTCTATTCCAAGACTGTAGATCATTCATTGGTAAGGGACAATTATTATGATTATGATGTTGGTTACGAGAAATTGATAGGAAAGAAAAAAAGAAATTCGGCATCGTTATCTACACCGGTAAAAATTGATTATGATAGTAAAAATAAAACTCTTATCGTAGATTTTCCCGATAGTCTAAAAAATATCACAGGGGAGATTTGGTTTTACAGAGTGAATAATGAAAAATTAGATAAAAAATATTCTATTAAAACAGATTCGTTGAACAAGCAAGTTTTTGATATTAATAATTTCATTAAAGGTAAGTGGAAAATAACTGTGGATTGGAAAAGTGAAGATATAGAATATCTTGATGAAAAAGAGCTGTATTTCAACTGAGTAGTTGTAATTAAAAGAAATAAATGGAAATAATATTATCAGGTTTGGTATTTGGTTTTATTACCAGTTTTCATTGTGCCGGGATGTGTGGCCCTATTGCAATTGCATTGCCTTTGCACGGTGATACAAAAATGGAAAAAATATTTGGAGGAATTTTATACAATCTGGGGCGAACTCTTACTTATGTGGTTCTTGGAGCAATATTTGGATTTATGGGGCAAGGAATTGGAGCTCTCGGGTTTCAAAGATGGTTATCAATAGTGACGGGTATGATTATGATATTGACGGTATTATTTCCTTCAATGTTTTCTTTTAGTCTTGGTTCACGTAATAGGGGAGGTTTCTTTTTGTTAAATTATATTAAAGCCGGATTGAAGAATTTGTTCTCAACCAAGTCTTTTATGAGTTTATTTACAATTGGTGTGTTAAACGGTTTTTTGCCATGTGGACCACTTTATTCAGCTATTATTATTTCTGCAAGCTATGGTCATATGGTTAAATCGATGCTTTTTATGGCTATGTTTGGCCTAGGTACTATGCCGATGTTATTGGGAATTTCAGTATTGGGTAATTTTATAAGTTTGCCTCTTCGACGTAAATTGAGTAATTTTATTCCCATAGTGATTGTTTTTTTGGGTGTTTTATTTATTTTGAGAGGCTTAAATCTTGGAATTCCGTTTTTGAGTCCTACCGAAAAGAAAATAGAAAAGAAAATGAGAAAAACACAGAAGAAATATTCTACGGAAGTTATCAACTTTGAGGATATTGGTATACTAAAGCTATAAAGAAACGATTAAAAATCTAAATTTTCAAAGTTCTACTTTCCAATACAAAATTTTCCAAAGATATTTCCTAAAAGGTCATCGGTAGAGATTGTACCGGTGATTTCTCCAAGAGAGATATTTGCTTGACGGATATCCATTGCTATTAAATCTCCCGGTATCCCTGATTCCAATCCTTCTTTAACATTTTTCAGACTTTGCAGGGATTTTATTAACAAGTCGTGATGTCTTTCATTAGTTATGATTGTTGCGTTAGTATCTATTTTGTTTTTGATAACAGCATTAAAAATGTCATTTTTCAGTTTTTCGATATTTTCTTTGTTTTTAGCGGAAATAGAGATATGTGATGGAGGTATTTTATTATTTGTTTTTGTAATGTCGATTTTATTTGCGACTATCAGGATTGGTATATTATTTTGAGAAATAATTTTAATATCTTTATTTACATCTTGCTGAGAGATAATCGATGCATCATAGATATAAATAATCAGAGAAGATTGTTTTATTTTTTCATGGGTTTTTGCTATACCCAGGCTCTCAATAGAGTCTTTGGCTTGACGTATTCCAGCGGTATCTATAAATCTGAAAATTATACCTTTAATGTTTAATTCTTCTTCAATGGTATCTCTCGTGGTGCCTTCAATTTCAGAAACTATAGCTCTGTTTTCATTTAGCAATGTATTTAATAAAGTGGATTTTCCGGCATTTGGTCGTCCTACAATAACAGTTGGGACTCCTTTTTTCAATACATTTCCATATTTATAAGAATGGATAAGTTTAGTTATGACTCCGGTTAATTCATTTATCAAGGCTTTTAGATTTTTTCTATCTGCAAATTCAACATCTTCTTCACTAAAATCCAATTCAAGTTCAATAAGGGAAGCAAAATCAACGAGTTTTTCTCTTAAAGTTTTAATTTCATTTGAAAAACCACCTTTTAATTGTTTTAAAGCAATATCATGAGTGAATTTTGTTTTTGAGGAGATTAGGTCGGCAACAGCTTCAGCCTGAGATAGATCCATTTTTCCGTTTAAAAAAGCACGCATTGTAAACTCACCGGCTTCAGCCATCCTTATATTATTTCGTAAGAATAACCTAAGAGTTTCATTGATAATATATACAGAGCCATGACAGGATATTTCAATAAGATCTTCCCCGGTATAAGATTTGGGAGATTTGAAAAGGCTTATCAGGACTTCATCTATGATATTGTCATTCTCGTCAATTAGTTTTCCAAAATGAATAGTATTGCCTTTTTGTACCGTTAAATCGGAGCCTTGGAAAAAATTATTGGCGATAGAAATAGCTTTGTCTCCGGTGATTCTGATTACTGCTATTGCTCCGGAGCCATTGGGTGTCGATAATGCTATTATCGTGTCAGCCGGGTTATAATGATGCAACATTTAAGCCGCTTTAAATTTAACAAGTTTGCTATTCTCTATTTTACTTTTTGCATATTCCAAATCTACAACAAGTTCTTTGATGTTTTTCTGTGAAGGTAATTCGTACATAGCATCAGTCAGAATTGTTTCCATAATAGTTCTTAAGCCTCTTGCTCCCAATTTGAATTCAATTGATTTTTTAGCTATATATCTATAAGATTCTTCTTTAAATATCAATTTGATGCCTTCCATTGCAAAGAGTTCCGAATATTGCTTTACAAGTGCATTTTTCGGTTCTGTAAGGATTCTGACTAAAGCTTCTTCATCAAGTCTGTCAAGATATGTTAAAACAGGTAATCTTCCTATCAATTCAGGAATAAGCCCAAATTTTTTAAGATCACTGTGTGTTATATGTTCTAATATATTTTCTTTATTAATTTTCTCTTTTGCATCATGTTTGTATCCTATTTGGCTGGCATTCAATCTGCTTTCGATAATTTTATCAATACCTGAAAAAGCACCACCGGCAATAAAGAGTATGTTTTTTGTATTGACTTTTACCATTTTTTGTTCCGGATGTTTTCTTCCTCCTTGTGGAGGTACATTAACATCTGCTCCTTCAAGTATCTTAAGCATAGCTTGTTGCACGCCTTCACCGGAAACATCTCTTGTGATAGAAGGGTTGTCGTTTTTTCTTGCAATTTTATCAATTTCATCGATATAAACAATACCTCTTTCAGCAGCTTGAACATCATAATCGCAAGCTTGCAAAAGTCTGGAAAGCATACTTTCAACATCTTCACCGACATATCCTGCTTCAGTAAATACAGTAGCATCCACAATAGTAAAAGGTACATTTAAAAACCGTGCTATAGTTTTGGCCAAAAGAGTTTTTCCGGTTCCTGTTTCACCGACAAGTACGATATTTGATTTGTCAATCTCGATATCTGATGCCGAGCTATGCTTCAACCTTTTGAAATGATTATAAACAGCAACTGCGATGTGTTTTTTAGCATCTTCTTGCCCTATGACATATCCATCAAGAAATTCTTTAATTTGTTTAGGAGTAATATCCGGAATTTCTTTAAACTCACTTTTATGCTTTTCACCTATTTCTTCTCTTACTATTTCCATTGCCTGCTCTACGCAAGCCTCGCAAATATGACCATCTATTCCTGCAATAAGAAGTAGAGTTTCACCTTTATCTCTTCCGCAAAAAGAACATTTTATCTTTTCTTTTGACATATATATTGTATTTAAAATATAAAAATATAAAATAATATAATGAAATATACTATTTGTCCTTTTTGGTTTCTTTTTTGTCCTTATGTATTTTAATTACTTCATCAACCAAACCGTAATTCAAAGCTTCATCTGATTTCATCCAATTGTCACGGTCACAGTCTTTTTCTATTGTCTTATACGGTTTACCCGTATGATATGACAATATCTCATATAATTCTTTTTGGAGTTCTTTTATTAAATTATAAGATATTTCCATATCGGAAACCTGTCCTTGCATTCCGCCCATAGGCTGATGAATCATAACACGGCTATGATGCAAAGCGGTTCTCTTGCCTTTTTCTCCTGCTGCTAGTAATACGGCACTCATGGATGCTGCCATTCCTGTACAAATGGTAGAAACTTCAGGTTCAATATACTGCATTGTGTCATAAATTCCTAATCCGGGAATAACCGAACCTCCGGGGCTATTTATAAACATTTGGACATCCCTGTTAGGGTCAGCTGATTCCAGGAAAAGCAATTGTGCTTGTATTACATTAGCAACATTGATAGGAACACCTAGAAATATAATCCTGTCCATCATAAGTCTTGAAAATACATCCATACCTACAACATTCATTTGTCTTTCCTCAATTACCTGAGGTGTGAAATTATTAATATTCGGGACGGTTGTATTTATATATTTTTCAAGATGCATCTTACTAAATCCCTTGTCTTTTGAAGCGTATTTTATAAATTCTTTTCCTAAATCCATTTTTATTATTTTATGTATAATTATAACAATTTATATTTATTAAAGTTTTTCTTTATTTATCAGTAGCTATTCAGATAGTTTAGTTTTACGGTCTATTATTAAATAATTTTTGTCTCTGAACTTTGTAACTCCTGAATTTATTCTTCTTCTGATTCAATGTTTTTATTTGCTTCAGCTTGGACATTATATTTTTTAGCAAGTTCCATAAATTCTTCCCAAGTTGTTTTGATACGAGATTTTTTAATATCATTTGCTACAGCGCTAAAAACTTTGTCGATAAATATTTCATTGTATGTTTTGTTGACTCTATCTTCGTCTTTCATCATAATTTCAATAATCTGTGAGATATATTGCGGATTGTCACCAACCATTACTCTTGCTTGCTCTTCAATTCTTTTTGCGAGATCTTCTTTTGTTACTTCAATATTGTATTTTTTTAATAATTTGTCAACGATTGATTGCCATTTAAGTTCTTTTTTACTATCTTCTATTATTTGAGTAATTTCATCATCTTTTTTATCAGGATATTGTTCTTTAATCCATCTTTCAATATACTCAGTTGAGAAATCTATTTCGTTTATTTCTTTAAGTTTTTCAGCAATATCCAGGTGAAGCAATTTTTCGCTTTCCGAATCATAATGTTTTTTTATTTCATTTCTGAGAATATTTCTGTATTCTTCTTCATTTGTCGCATTCGGAATATTATTGTTATTAAAGAATTCTTCATTCAATTCCGCAGGAGCAAACATTTCTGCATTTATAATCTCTCCTTTAAAAATATTACCGATACCGAGATCTTCTCCTTCTTCAAAATCATTTTTTTCAATATTTAAAATATAATCCTTGACTTTATCTTCATTTGAATCTTTAAGAAATTTATATATATCAAAATCAAAACTATCAGAGGTATGCAATTTGAGAATTTTATCTTTAGACTCTTCTTCCAATTCATCGATTTTAACGGTAAATTCCGTTTCATAACCGCTTTCTTTGATTTTATCACCATCCAATTCTTTAGCATTAACAGTGATATAACATTCTTTTGTGAAATCACCGTCAAATGATTCGAATTTTCCATATTGATTTTTTAATCTATTAATTTCATCGTCAATTATTTTTTCATCCACTTCTATATCATAGCTTGTATATTCATCTTCGGAAGAGATTCCTTTTATTTCAAAATCAGGTTTCTTATAAAGGTCAAAAGAAACGGAAAAATCTTTTGGATCATTGATGTTTATATCAAGAGGCTTTTGATTTTCAGAAGAAATAGGAGACAACATTAGTTCAATATTATTATCTTTTAGATACTCGCTAAGTCCCGAATCAATCTTTTTACGGATAATGTCCGAAAGAATAGCGTTGCCAAAAGTTCTTTTTATAAATCCCATTGGAGTTTTCCCTTTACGAAAACCTTTGAAATTTGATTCTTTTCTCTTTTTTTTCAATTCGTTTTGTACTTCATCTAAATAATCGTCTTTAGATATATTTATAGTTAATTCAAATCTGTTATCATCAATATTGTTTACATCGTAATTCATAATTGTCTTATTTTAAATTTATATAAATTGTGGAATTTAACATCAAATATGTATTGTTATGCAGGAATGGCTCTCTTTTTTATTTTGAGTTAATAATAATTAAATTTTGAAAAACCGAATCTATCCAAATGATTATCACTATGGGTAGAAATTTATTAATAATAAAAAAGTGCGGGTGAAGGGACTCGAACCCCCACACCTCTCGGCACTAGATCCTAAGTCTAGCGTGTCTACCAATTTCACCACACCCGCAAATTCTAATTTATAACACAAAATTTTCAAAAGAGTTTGCAAAAATACAATCTTTTGCTGAAATTGAAAATATTTAGAAAAAATATTAATAAGAAAAAATAAAAATGTTAATTTAGATTTTATTTTATTAAGATTATGTTATTTTTGATATTTCTTAATACTAATATAATTAAAAAAGATAAAAAAAGTGGGTAAGTCTGAATTTCCAATGACAAAAGAAGAAAGAGGTAATATAAATCGTATTTATAAAGAATTTATAAATAGCATTGATCCTGCATTGAATGAAAAAGACCGTGAGATGATTGACAAAGCTTTTAAATTGGCTTTGGAAGCTCATAAATTTCAAAGAAGAAAATCAGGTGAACCATATATCCACCACCCGATGGAAGTAGCAAAAATATGTTATCATGAAATTGGTTTGGGACCGACTTCAATAACCTGTGCGATTTTGCATGATGTTGTTGAAGATACAGAAGTAACCATCGATGAAATAATCTATATGTTTGGGACAAAAGTTGGAAAAATCGTCGATGGTTTGACTAAATTGGATGGACTGTATAACGTTGATTCCCCTCAGGCGGAAAATTATAAAAAAGTACTTAGTACACTGGTTTATGATGTCAGAGTTGTCTTAATTAAGATGGCGGACAGATTACACAATCTAAGAACGATTGGTTCGATGCCGAGGTATAAGCAATTGAGGATAGCTGCCGAAACAAGTTATATTTATGTTCCTTTAGCTCATAGATTGGGATTGTATAATATCAAAAAAGAATTTGAAGATATTATTTTTATGATCTCTGAGCCAGAAAAATATAAAGAATTAAGTCAAAAGTTGAAGGATTCCGAAAAACAAAGGAATAAATATATTGAAGAGTTCATACAACCTTTAAAAAATAAATTAAAAGAATTAAATGTGCCTTACAGGGTTTTGGGTAGGCCGAAATCCATTTCATCTATAAATAATAAGATAAAAAACAAAAATGTAACATTCGATGAGATATATGATTTGTTTGCTGTCAGGATAATAGTAGATGTTCCGAGAGATAAAGAGAAAAGTACTTGCTGGCAGGTTTATTCTTTGATTACTGATGTATATACTCCTATTCCTGAAAGACTTAAGGATTGGGTCACAAATCCTAAAAGCAATGGGTATGAATCATTGCATACAACTATTATAGGTCCTCAAGGTAAATTTGTTGAGATACAAATCAGAACTGAAAGAATGGATGAAATAGCAGAGAAGGGATTTGCTGCCCATTGGAAATATAAGGGAAATGAAACTAGAATGGATGTTTATGACAGATGGCTTGATAATATTAGAGAGTTATTGGACAACTCTTCTTCAAGTGATGCTCTGGAATTTATAAGTGATTTTAAAACCAATCTTTTTAAAGAAGAAATTTATGCCTTTACACCTAAAGGAGATATGCGAATTTTGCCCAAAGGAGCAACAGCGTTGGATTTTGCTTTTGATATTCATTCTGATGTAGGATATCATGCAGTTGCGATAAAGGTCAATAATAAACTTGTTCCTATGGGGTACAGGTTAAGCAATGGAGATAAGGTTTCGGTTATGACAGGAAAAAATCAAAAGCCGAGTGAAAACTGGTTGAAATTGGTTGTGACCGGTAAAGCAAAATCCAAGATAAGATCAGCTATGAAAGAAGAGCGTAAGAAAAAAGGTGAGATTGGTAAAGAAACATTGGAGAGGAAGTTGAGAAATATGAAAGCCGATTTTAATATGAATATCGATTTGCTGGTTGAATATTTTGGATATAAATCAAGGCCTGACTTTTATTTTGCAATTGCAAATGAAAAAGTGGATCTTTCAAAATTGAAAACTTTTGATGTGCTGGGACAAAAATTAATAAAAAAGGAAGAGCCAAAAGAAATTCCCGTCAAAAAGAAACGTGAAGAGCTCATTGTTCCTAAACAAAATAATATTCCCCTTGTTTATATTAATGGGGAGCCTGGAGATAAATATAATTATACGATTGCAAGATGCTGTAATCCTATTCAGGGAGATGATATTTTTGGCTTTATCACGTCGAGTTCGGGATTGAAAATTCATAGGAGTAATTGTCCAAATGCCATGCACCTTTTGGCTAATTTCGGGTATAGGGTAGTGAAAGCGGAATGGGGTGCAAATGTGAATACCAATTTTGTAGTGGATTTATTGATAATTGGTATTGATAGCGGACCGGGAGTGATTAAAAGTATTGTTAATAAATTGTCGGATGAAATCGGTTTGAATATCCGGTCATTTAATATATCGGGTGAGGAAGGATATTTCGAAGGGCGAATCAGTATATTTGTAAAAAACAATAACCAGGTTAATTTAATAATAAGAAAATTAAAAGAAATAGAGGGAATAAATTCCGTCGAAAGAATAGATAAACAAAATTAAAGGTATGTCAGAAAAAACTCCTGAAATCACAAAAGTGAAAGATGTTTTCAAAGATTATTTGGAAAGAAATGAATTTAGAAAAACACCGGAAAGATTTGCAATATTGGAAGAAATATATAATAGAGAGGATCATTTCGATGCTGAAGATTTATATATTCAAATGAAAACCAAGAACTACAGGGTGAGCAGAGCTACTGTGTACAATACATTAGAACTGCTGGTTGACTGTGAACTGGTAAGAAAGCAGCAATTTGGCAAAAATACTACTCAATATGAGAAGTCTCTTGGCAATAAGCAGCATGATCATATGGTATGTGAGAATTGTGGTAAAGTGATTGAGTTTTGTGATCCACGGTTGCAATTAACTAAGGAATTTATCGAAAAATCATTTAATTTTAAGGTATTGCATCACAATATTGTATTCTATGGTATTTGTGAGGAATGTAATGCTGATCTTGATGAGAAAACTTAAATTATGAAAATTGATGTAATAGTAGGATTGCAATGGGGGGATGAAGGTAAAGGAAAAATAGTGGATTATCTTGCCCCGTCGTATGATATGGTTGCCAGATTTCAAGGTGGCCCCAATGCAGGTCATACGATTAAAATCGAAGATGACCAATATGTACTTCATATTATGCCTTCCGGTATTTTCCATGACAAAATGTTGAATTTGATTGGAAGTGGTGTAGTAATAGATCCTGTCATTTTGATGAAAGAGATTACCCAATTGGAAGCAATAAATATTAATGTCAGGGAAAAATTGTTAATATCCAAAAAAGCTCATTTGATTTTACCAACACATAAATTGATTGATGCTGCTTCGGAATTTTCCAAGGGTAAAAAGAAAATAGGTTCTACTCTAAAAGGAATCGGCCCTACTTATATGGATAAAACCGGTAGAAACGGTCTTAGAGTCGGTGATATTTTTTTAGATAATTTCAAAGAAAAATATCAAATTTTAAAAGAAAAACATTTGAGGTTTTTAAAACAATTTAATATTGTACCGGAATTTGATATTGAAAATGAAGAAAAAAGCTTCTTTGAAAAAGTAAATATGCTAAAAAGATATAAAATTTTAAATACTGAATATTTTATTAATGACTTTTTAAATTCTGGCAAAAGAGTTTTGGCAGAAGGAGCCCAAGGTACAATGTTGGATATCAATCACGGAACATATCCTTTTGTGACATCCTCCAATACTATTACGGCAGGTGTATCTGTTGGGCTTGGTGTTGCGCCGTCAAGAATAGATAAAGTGATAGGCATTGTAAAAGCTTATACTACAAGAGTGGGGAGTGGGCCATTTCCAACGGAACTTAATGATGAAACTGGTGAAAAATTAAGACAGAAAGGACATGAGTTTGGAGCTACTACAGGTAGAAAAAGAAGATGTGGTTGGATTGATATTCCTCAATTGAGATATTCTATTATGATTAATGGTGTTACTGATATAGCTCTAACAAAATTGGATGTTTTAAACAATTTTGATCCCGTAAAAATAGGAGTATCATATAGATTGGAAGATAATACGGAAACAAATCAATTACCGTATGATCTTGTCAATATTAAAGTTGAACCTATATATGAGGAACTTCAGGGTTGGAATCAGGATATTTCCAATATCAGGACATTATCAGGTCTTCCGGAAAATGCATTTTCATATATTGAAAGATTAAAAAATGATTTAAAAACTCCTATTTCCTTTATTTCAGTTGGTCCAGAAAGATCAGCTTTGATAATAAATGAATAGTTTGTATCGGTTCATAAAATCATTGAAATATAAAAACAATCTTTTTGGAATCTTATCATTTTTCTCAACTCGATGATACTACGGTGTCATTTCGTTTCGAAAAAATAAAAATCTCATACAAAATCTCTCCTTTTGTGAAGATTCAATAGTTTTCAAAGAATTACTATGTAATAATTACTTCGACTTTTATGACACAGCACACTTAAATT